>Ga0228710_1003062_pt1 | contig 26646 bp, 15 predicted proteins | sample MedpolnodulmetaG_FD_177995 | JGI IMG/M metagenome (GOLD analysis project Ga0228710, IMG submission 177995) | Root nodule microbial communities from Medicago polymorpha collected in Santa Monica, California, United States - pink nodules | ecosystem: Host-associated > Plants > Roots > Nodule... | reverse complement strand
CCCCTTGTGTTTTTCTCACCTTCAACGGATCATTCCACAAGTAGCAAAGGATTTCTCTAGTACTATTCAACGATATTATTCATTAGAGGCAAAGTTTTCAAAACTTCTCAAGGAAGAATTTGATGCACTGATACTCTTCAAACAACGACTCTTTAATTGCTCTCCTATATAAGGACTTGAACAGATTGAAGAAATTAAGAGACTACACATATCTTACAAGTGTCAAAACTCTATCAATTCAAAAGCGCACAAACACTTAGAAAATTCTTACAAACTTCATATCTTAGAATTTCTTAGTGTTATTAGTTTCTTGAACCTTAAGTTTAGTTTACCACTCTTTGAGTACAAAGTGTATACACATTCATATTTATTTAATAAACTCTGATTGTATAAATCCTCTTGTGTGAGCCAAATAACTCTCTAACTTATGTGTTGGAGCAATTGTAATTTTGTGTGATTATAGTGAAAAATCTGTTGGAAGTGCAATGAAACTAGACTAACCTCGTATTATGGGATGACCAGAATAATTTGTTTGTGTTGTCTTTCTTCTCTCTCACTGATTATCTCTTGCTCTGTTTTTGTTAAAACTCTTAAAAAGATTTTCATGAACATTTTAAGGAATGTGGTATGCTACACCAATTAATGGATACACTACTCCAAACAATATTTAAGAAATGTGGTCTATTTTCTTACAAAGACGGATAGTTTTAAACCTTCACAGCTCCACTTACACTAAAATTTATTTAGATGATACAAAATTGTACAAAAGGGTTGAGCGGTGTCAATGTGCGACTTCAACTTACACTTGACACATCACAACAATCTCTTTCTTAAGTGTGACATCTTTGATCCAACACTAGGAACCATTCTTGCTTCTCCAACTACTCGAACAATGATCTAATACTGACTAGAACGGGGAAGCCCCTCTTCTTTTCTTGGGCAAACATTGTGATGCGTCAATGTAAGTTAAAATTTCATATTAAACAACATATAAATGAGATGATTCATTTCCTTAATACCTTAATATTTTGGCTAAATGTTTAAACTTACTTGCCTATTTAAGCTCCCTCGTATTAGATCACTTGTGAGAGCTAATACTCTTTAATTGGTTAATCCACCCTAATGTTTAAGATTACTCCATCTCAACAAAAGTATACAAATATCGGTATCAAAATAGTCGAATTTTCTACTCTGCAGTAGGACTTTTTTTTTTTAAGAGGAGTAAGAATGTTGAAAAAATTATCATAAAAATTGTCTTTTTTAAAAGGAAAACGTGTACCGAAACTTCTAAACTTTTTATTTCCTACTTTGTAAAGTTAAAGAAAACCCCACCGTGACTATGGTGTATACGGTTGGTGCTCATTTCTAGTCGTCTAGTCTCATTTGGAATTTTGTCGGTGGCCCAATAATTTTGTTTTGTGTTTTTTAGGGATAATTTTGTGGTTATTATTTTATTGTTTTTGGTATTTTTATTAGTTTTTGAATTTATTAATAATAATTAGTAACTTTGGCATATTCTTAAGTGGTTGGCAAGGAATAAAGTGAGAAGTTTGAGTTCACCATAACGCCCTTCTAAAAGTACGATCAAAACTTGGATTCATGCGAGATAGTAAAGGTTATTGTGGACCACTTATTAATTCGACATTGACATTATTATCAAACAAACATCTAGTCAAACAGGTGTGCCTGTTTTTTTTTTCTTCACACACTGACAAGAAAATTGTACTAAAATCAACTAGCTATTTTCTTTATATCTAATAAAATCTCAATATAGTTGTTTTTTTATGATGGAATCTCAACATAATTATTGTAAAATAGATTGTTTCTATATTCGTTTTGTGCATATTTTATGTCTAAATTTCAAAATAGTATCATTACATTTATTATTTAATTATATTTACCAAATTAGTCTTTTAAAAAATAACTACACATATGGATTTGTCGATATGAATGAATGATCAAAATGGTGATAAGAAACACTAAATATAGTTTCGAATATTTATAAGACAATTTTGGTTAAAAATTATTTAAATATTTATTATGATTACAATTTAAATTTTAGATATTCATTTATTTCCTTTTTTAAGGGAAAGAAATTCATTTAAATATAAAAAGTGAAATGAATAATATTATTTTTGTGGTGTCCAGGGTTCGAACACCAGAGTCTTGAATATATTATGCATTGTCCTGTCAACTGAGTTAAACTCAAGGACAAAATGAATAATATAACATCACATGCGTTAACTTATTTTTGAAAGAATTATTTTTTAAAGAATTAATAAATTAAAGGTTTTTTTTAGGTTTACTATGATACTAGTATGAAAATTTTATCGTCGCTTATAATGACTAATTTCCGTAAAAAAACATGTCAGACAAATAAATGTAGTTTATTCTACTATTTAATGTATATTTTAAACTATTTGCAGGAATGGACGTCTTACTTGTTTTATGTACATTTATGATTAGATTCTCTAAAAAAAAAAATTGTATGATTAGGTGCAATTTCTTTTCCCCGTTTTTTTTTTTACCCAAAGGTGCAATTTCTTTTAAGAATATGGACGTCTCTTTTGTTTTTTCCATAATACTTTGCTTGTGTCAGCCATAATTAAATAAAGACTATTCTTTAAAAAAAATTGACCAAGTACTCTTAAATTTTATAGTGTGTTCTTTATAATTTGTTATGTTTCACTATATGAAGACGACATACTATGACGTGATTAAACATATTGAAGTAATATCTAGGGAATGATATGTAGGGACGATGGGCATGGTTCGGAACCGAACCAGGCCGTTTGAATGGTTTGGAAAATCGAATCAAACCATTTGAGCTTTCTGAAGAACTGAACCGAACAAAAGTTATGGTTTGGTAAACCGTTTTGTTGTCTATAAACTGAACCAAATTTGAAATAATATTTCACACCAAAACGTATTTTCTTATGTTTTTGAGAACCAAATTATTTTTTTTCTTTTCTTCATAAATTGGAATTGTGCGACAAGAGTTAAGATTTTTTATCCTCTCAAAAGTATATTAAAACTTTTTATTAATTGTATTTAAACTATGACCAAATGCATTAAGCCTTTTTAAAAATTAAATAACACTAGTTATTAATTTCTTGTGGTTTTACTAGTTATATTTTACTAATATCAACAAAAACATAGTGTTAATGCATGATAAAAGGCAAAATAAAATTTCATTATTAAAATATGAAGTTTGTGCTTTACTAATAGTTTGGTTCGGGTAAGAAGGAATTGATCCTGATTAAGGTGGATTTTGAGAAAGACTATGACTCAATTGATTGGGGTTTACCTAGATGAGGTGATGTTGAAAATGTGATTCCCGACTCTTAAGCGTAAATGGATAAAAGAGAGCATTGAAACGACCACAACTTCGATCTTGGTTAACGGGTCTCCAACTGATGAGTTCTCTTTGGGGAGAGGTTTGAGGCAGGGTGACCCTCTCTTGCCTTTTTTTTTTCTTTTAGCTGTTGAGGGATTCCACGTGTTGATGGAATCTTTGTCGGCTAATAATCTCTTTGCTGGTTATAAGGTGGAAAGCAGTGACACGACAATTGTTTCTCATCTCCAATTTGCAGATGATACTTTAATTTTGGGTGAAAAATCATGGGTTAATATTCGGGTTTGAAGGTGAACTTTTCCAAAAGTCGCTTGGTTTGTGTGAATGTCGCAATGTCTTGGCTATTTGAAGTGACTATGGTTTTGAATTGTAAGGTTGGTTATATCCCTTTTGTGTATTTGGGTCTGCCTATTGGTGGTAACGCTCGTTGTTTGTCTTTTTAGGAACAGCTCATTAACCGTGTTAAACATAGACTGTCGGGTTGGAAATCGAAACATTTATCTTTTGGTGGTCGTCTGGTTTTGTTGAAGTATGTCCCGTCTGGCGAATGTTGGTGGATACTGAGAGTTTATAGTTTAAGGTGTTGTCGGTGCGGTATAGAGGGAGGGCGGGTGAAGGGGGGAGGTCGTGAGGCTTCTTTATGGTGGCATGATCTCTATGCTTTGCGTAGGGAGGAGTGGTTTCACGATAATGTTAGTCACTCAGTTTTTTTTTGGTCGAAGCAAAGAAAATAAAATGCAAACCAGGATTAAGGCCTAAACCTGTTTACAAAAGAGAGAAAGGAAGCCAAAGGCTATCCTATAGCAACAAAACAAAGTGTAGCCTGCCAAGAAAGCATAGGGTTGCACATGCCCCCTAAAGAATTCTAATCATATATAGCACCCATTATGCAAAATAGATGAGTATAAAAATTTCCTAATCCTCTAATCACCATATTTGGGATTGCTTTTGATAACACCATGTTTGGATCTTGTATTCACAGTATCAGAGCCGGTCTCAGTAAGATCTGTAGAGGTTGTGTGTTGTGATTTGGTGCCAGAAAGTGCTTTGGGACTCTTGGGCTTTCTAGGTCTCCCTCTTTTGCCCTTTTTAACAGTTTTTGTAGTTTGTGGTGTGTCAGAGAAGACCTGATGCCCTTCAACAATAATGTCAGGTTCGAGCGTACTGTCTGAAGTCTGATCTAAGTCTAGAGCATCTGCCCAGAATTTGCTGAGAATCAGTTTGCTCTTTTTGCAAGCTGCTGATGTGTTAATGGAGTTAGCAGGTTTTGTGATTCATCCCTTGTCCGGTCCCAGAATTTCATCAACTATAGTATTTGGTTCAGTGATGTTTGCTCCAAGGTCCACTGCAGTGTTCCTGTTGTCACCTTTAAGTCTGTCCATAGCATGTCCAGGAGAGTCCTCAGTAGCTATAATTGGAGTGAGAACAAGACCTGAACTCGAATAGGTGGTTTGATGTGCCCTTGCTAGTGTAGAAATAGTCTCAGAGTGACCACTTTGATGCAACTGATTGGCAGCAGAGTTGTCATGGCAGTAAATTGAGGTATCAGAAATTAAATTCAAAGTCTGTCTATCAACGACAAGTGTGTTATCAGGTTGTTGCAGCTTCTCAGTCATACCACCAGATTCAAGAGATGTTAGAGGTGCAGAATCAAGTGCTCTCAAAATGTTAAATTGAGGTGCATGAAACAAAGTCTGTCCTTGTACAATTTGAGTCAAATGACCTAATTCCTTGGGCCATTATCATCCATTTCAGGTTGTTTAAGAATCTCACCATTAGGAATGTTTTGTGACTCCAATTCAGCTTGCCTAGCCTCCCCTAAAGGAAGTTCATCATCTTCATTTAAAATTTCAAATGAATTATGAAGAGATAAAGTTGAATATGCTCCAACCTTTAGGATTGCTGCAGTCTCAGCCTCATCCCCCTTACCTCCTTCCTTATTAGTTTCTTCCGGATCGGATGTAACTAAGTCCACTGTGTCTGGTGGTTTAGAACTTTGAGCCATTTTGCTGACAGTGGCAGCATGCCTATTAACATGTGTCACAGCAGAATTTTTGTCTTTCCCATTGTGAACAGGGAGTTTCTTGACTGGATGCGTAACTGTTGGTGCCTTCAGAACCTTGGAAGTGCCTTCTGCCATGTTAAGGGTGCTCAATTTCATGCAATTGCGAACTTCATGACCCAACATTTTACAGTGAGTGCAAAATGAGGGCTGCCTTTCACATCGCACCATAACAAACAAAGAGTGTCCCCCTCTTTCCACAATAACTGATTCAAAAAGTTGTTCAAAGAGGTCAACATCAACCAAGACTCTAGCATAGAGCCCTAAACGCCTGTGTAAAGTTGCATCATCAATAATCAACGGCGTGCCAAGTCTGGATGTTATTTCTAATAAGGTTTGCTTTCGCCAATATTCCTGAGGCAAGTGTAGAAAACGCACCCATATCTGAGCGTGTGTTAGAGCATGTGCTTGTGTAGAGAAGTCGCTAGACCAACAAAAGAATCTCATCAAACCAAGGTTCAAGTTCGCAACCCCTATGGCCCAAATTCTTCGCATATCCTCAACCGTGTTGAAATGAAACTCCAAAAAGCCCTTTCCTAACAGAGTTATATCCCAATTGTGTATGTTTGGCCACAAGTTACTCAATTTCAGTTTCAAGGCCATAGTGGATAAAGGAGTATCACCTTTGCGCAGTATTAACCGGCCATGGATGTGGGTGCTACAATCAACAAGCCTAGCATCGTACTCAGCTTGTGTGATTTTAATCAGACATATTTCCCCATCACCACCTTCGGCGGGAGTTTGGAGAGTTGATAATCCTTTGGACCAGATAATGCTTGTGCGAAACTTTTTCCAGATTCCGGTGGCTTAGTCGGAGCCATAACAGTGTCCAGTGCAGCCATAAAAGGCCAATGGCATGCCATGTTACGCCAGAGAGCAAAGCCGCAACAGAAAAACAAGTAACCAAGCAAAAACCAGTAACATAATCAAGCCCATAAAAACTTCAAACAATGATGAAAACTTCAAATCAAACCAGATCAGACAAACCCAGATTGAAGTCCACGAACCCAGAAGAAGAACACAAGTCCAGGAAAACTTCAACACCAGCCAGACAACTCAACAACCCAGCTCCGGAAAACATCAACAATTCAAGGCTTCAGAGACTTCAATCGAAACCCAGAAAGGAGAACACGAGCCCAGAAATCCAAAAAAACCAGAAGGACAACCCTCGAACAAGCTCATGGAAGCTTCAACAGACCAAAACTCAAGAGAACACAGGGAAAATAGCACAAGTAAAAACGAAAAGAAAATCCAACAATCTGAAGTAAAGAGACTCACAGAGACGTCGCCAGAGTTACGCCGGAGATCTCCCAGCTTGTCGTTGAAAACGAGATCTCAAAGGAGAATTGCAATCAAAATGTGTAGAGTCATGAAGAGAAGAGTGAAGGCCCAGGTGTAGTGAAAGAAATCCATTGAAAAGCTCAAAGAAAATCACGCCGGAAAACACAACGTTACCGGAAAGTGGATGACATTTTCTCTCTTATGGTATAGAGCTCAGTTGGTAATAAGAAACACACTCTTTTTTGGTCGGATGATTGGCTTGGTGGGGTGTCGTTTAGAGTCAGGTTCAGCAGGTTATATGACTTGTTGATGTTTAAGGGAATATCAGTGTATGATATGTGTCAGTTAGGTTGGGGGGAGGAGGGAGAGGCGTGGAGGTGGAGGCGGAAGTTGTTTTGACTTTGTTGCCTTTTTCTTAGTATACATTGTACTAGGAAAGACACTTTGATTTGGTAATATATTCTATTTTATCCTATTCAAAAAAATAGTTTGGTTTGATTCAAAATAATTCGTTTCGGTTCAAACGGTTTGGTTATGGTTCAATAATCGTTATTAAATTATTGGTTCGGTTCGCGAACCATTTAAATGGTTCGGTTAATTTCAATTCGGTTCGGTTTGTTAATTGGCTCGATTTGTGGTTATTTTTGCCCACTCCATTGATATGTATACAGGGAGGGTACGCAGAAATGTTATAATTATTTCTGATTGGTTTTCAAATACCCTTTGATGTCTAATGAAATAGAATTTTGTAAAAGTTTGAACTATTTTCTTGATTACGGGATGAAGTATTTTGTCCAGCCTTGTCTCTCATAATTTCAAACCATATACATGAACAGCCAACAATGGAACACCCGCCACAAAATAAAACAAAACACCTTCGTCTATACTTTCTTCTATCAATTTGATTCATAAACTTGTAGAGTATAGTTTAGGAACGTTTAGTTGATTTTATTAGTGACGCAGACGGAAGTAAAGTTCAACAAGCTCTAAACCTATAACGAATATCAAACAAGTTATAAATAACAAATGTCGAATTGGCTTTCAGAATCCATTAAAAATTGAGAAAATTTTTCTATAATTTTATTGAATCAAAAATTGCCTCTTAGGCTATTGAGAAAAGTTCGATTTTATTGAATCAAAAGCTGCCTCTTGAGCTACAAATATTGAGCTTACATACTAAGGAAATAACAAAGCCCTAGTGGACCAAAAATCCAAACAAAAATAATAATAAAATTGGGCCGAAATAATAAAATTCGGATGGCTTAAAACACCCTTACATCCTGGCAAAGCAATGATAACTATTCGTGGGTCGATTCCCTTTCTGAAAATGTATATTAATAGTCAATCAGACACCCCGTTGAGCCCTTTTTACGCGTCACTGCATCCAGTCTTCCTACATCAAATAGTTTTATGACCAAATTGATAAGAGTTAGTTTAGAAAATTTTCTCATTTTTCATTTACCCTCATATTCTTTGGATATCATTAATCTTTGGTGTCTTTGTTCATATCTCCCTGTTAGCAAATCATTATTTCTCATTTTAATTATATTAATTGTTTATCCATCATTATTTCTCATCTAAATACACCAAAGACACCAAAAACACGACATACTAATGACACCCAAGCGAAATCCCTAGTTCTCCATGCCCCTTCCCCGTGTCGTATTTCCTGGGCAGGTAATCGTCCTGTTTGTCTTACATTGCAAACACGTCTGCAAAGAAACTACTTCCACAAAACGCCACTATAGCATAACGATACCTTCACGATAACAATGTTTCAACTACGTTCATTGATTTCCACCTTCTGTTTTCTCTTTATATTCCAAACTTTAAATTAACGCTCTCTTTCTCATTCACCAACCTTAGTGATTTTCATCAATCATATTTCCTTTGCTTCTAAAAAAAAATGTCAAAAACTGTAGTTGACGAATGTCGTGGTGTTCTTCATGTCTATAACGACGGTTCCATAGTTCGAACCATAAACCCAGCCTTCAACATCACTGTTCAAGACAACGGCGTTGTTTTATGGAAAGATGTTGTTTTCTCCTCAGCTCATAATCTTCACCTTCGCCTCTATAAGCCAGCTAACTCATCACCCTCCAAAAAGCTACCAATCTTTTACTACATTCACGGCGGCGGCTTCTGCATCGGCTCACGAACATGGCCAAACTGTCAAAACTACTGCTTCAAGCTCGCTTCTGAGCTTGAAGCAGTAGTTATTGCACCTGACTATCGACTTGCACCGGAGAATCGGCTTCCATGTGCTATTGAAGATGGTTTCATGGCTGTTAAGTGGCTTCAAGAAGAAGCTTTGAGGAGTGAAATGGATCCTTGGTTAAGCCATGTGGCTGATTTTAACCGGGTTTTTATCTCGGGTGACTCGGCTGGTGGTAATATAGCTCATAATTTGGCGGTTCGGCTTGGGTTTGGTTCGGTTGAGTTGGCACCGGTTCGGGTTAGGGGTTATGTTTTGTTGGCACCGTTTTTTGGTGGAACCGTGAGGACCAAGTCAGAAGCTGAAGGACCGGATGATGCTTTTCTCAACTTGGAACTTATTGACAGGTTCTCAAATTTGATTTCCTATCTTTACTTTGCATACCAAATATTTTACATTATGCAAGCAAAAGCATAATTAATATTTTATAATCATTTAGTAGAAAAGAGTTACAAACTCAGACACAGACATAATTAGACGTAATATGTGTCAGTGTCGTGTTTACATATCTGACACCGAGACACCTCATATCCAACATCGATAATAATTTAATTTTTTGAAGTGATTGAATCAAATCATGTGTATTAGTACTGAAATGTGTCTTTGTTATACTGAACAGGTATTGGAGGCTTTCTATACCCATTGGAGGGAATACTGATCACCCACTTGTGAATCCATTTGGACCTCTTAGTAAGAGTCTTGAGGAAATTGTTCTTGATCCAATTCTTGTAGTGGTTGGAGAAACTGATTTGCTTAAAGATAGGGCACAGGATTATGCAAATAGGCTCAAGAATTGGGGTAAAAATATAGAGTATGTAGAATTTGAAGGACAGCAACATGGGTTCTTCACTATTGATCCAAATTCAGAACCATCAAAAGAGTTGATGTTGGTCATTAAGCAATTCATAGAGAAATATTAAGTGAATGTTTGAGAGCTTCAAACATTATTACAACATGCAATTTTATTTTAGTTGCTTTTAAGGTATCTTGTATAGAGTATCGAAAAGCTGTGTTGCATTGCAACTTCCCACTGTAAGATAACATATGATTAAATTTGAGTCTATGGTTGGATTTGACATGGATGATTTCACTACCATCCATGAAATTCAAACCATTTTTCTTTTGTAAGTTGTTCTATATAGTTTCATGATTGATGGAGGACCACAAAACAAGCAGGCTATATATAACTAGCAGTTAATTTGATACATAAAAAAATTAAAAATTAAAAACCGATACCATATGTTACATAAATACATTACTAACTAGTGTTTTCTTAATCAAGAGAAAATAGACATAGACATATCCGTAAAATGAGCTTGAGTCTCATAGGATGAGAGTATCAACTCATCTTGATCATATGTGATTGTATTCCACAGAAAAAAAATAGACATACACATACACATATACACATTGCATAACTCAGAAAGCTTGATCATTTGTGACTCTAATACAGCTTCAATAAGATCAATGTACATATAAAATCATAAAAGGGCATAAGCTCAGGGAAATAGATTACACTGGAATAAGTCTGGGACTGGGAGTATTGACTCCAATAACATCATGGAGACATCCTCTTGAAGACAACCTTTATTTACTAAAATATCTGCACAAATATTTGTGTCTAGTGATGTTTATGACGAAAACAAACCACCTAATCGAACTGCATCCACATGAGATCATAAATTTTATGAAGAAGGCATCCAACTAGGGATGTCAATGGGTATCCATGGGTACGGATAGTATGATATCCGTCCCCACCCTATTGGATAATTATGGTACCCGTGCCCGTCCTCATATCCGTGCAGGTATCTCTATACGGGTATTTAGATACCCACGGATATTTGCGAGTACCCATGGATTTTTTATTTTTTTTTTTAAAAAAACTTTTTTAATTACCTACGAACTTCAACTTTTAAAGATCCATACATAACATATTCCATTCAAATTTCATAATTTATACCATAATCCAACAAAAATCATGATTCTTACATAATCCCAAACAAATTTATCATACCATAGTAAAAGGATAAAAACAACCAACATCCAAATAAACATTCAAAAAGTATAAAAAAACCTCCAAATAAAAGCACTAAAGGATTAAAATCCAAATAAACATCCAAATATTCATATGCATTCGAAGTTATTTTATATATACACATAGATATTTTAGTAATTTACTTAATTTATTAACAGGTACGGATACCCACGGGCACGGGTATCATCAAATCCGTATCCGTGTCCTTAAAATAACGGGTAGTTAAATACCCGTTTATTATACCCGTAGGTACCCGTTTAACTACCCGTCCCGTACCCATGACGGATTTTATCCACGGATACCCACGGACACGGATTTTTTTTGCCACCCCTACATCGAACAACCATAGACGAAACCTCAACACCATAGATGACTGCGACAACAATGGATCGGTCAATAAAAAGCTCCATTCCGCATCTTTGAGGATAAGCTACAGATAGGCTTCCAAAAACACCCCACAATTCCGTAAGAAATGCATTACAGTATTGTAGAAAAACACTCCAATAAAACAAAACTCTAGGCAACTAATAGATTTATGTTATATGCCTATATTTTTGTATATATATGTTTATTTAGATTAATGTAATATGCCTAATTTTTTTGTGTATGCCTATAATTGTAACATAAAGTGGGTGCTATTTCATATTCCACTGTTATCAACCTTGCACTAGAACCACCAATCAATTCATAAAAAAAAAAAAAAAAAAAACAAGTACCACACAAATCAACGTAAATCAATTCAACAGTTCTTCCATGTCGACCAAAATTATGCAACGATCCAAACACAAAAATTGACAATCAAGCATCATGAGAATGTTGCACTGCATTCCAAAATTTTACATAATATAATATCAGAAAAAATATATACATTCATTTCCAAAAACTAATAATCATTTAAAAAACACAAAGTACATTATTATTATTATTATTATTATTATTATTATTATTATTATTATTATTATTATTAATCTAATAAATAAACAAACTCTAGATATTTCCGCAACCATCAACACGTTTGCATTTGCCTTAATCAACGAACGCATCTTCTGCCGAAATAACCGATCCTTTTCATATACAAAAGTTTCACCGGTTCGGTTCACCGGTTCAACTAACTCACGGTTGATGTTGAGAATCACTTCTCCAAAACCCGGTTCCCGCAAACCGTGCCCACATCTCCTTCTCCAACGCAACCTCCTTCGATTTCTCCTCCGCCGCACGATCCTTCACGAAATGCTCTTCCAACGAATCAATCTTAATATCATTCCCAGCAACACTGCTTGATCTCTGCGACTGTAACAAAACCACGTCGTTAACGTTGTTTTTCTTCACGTTAACGTTGTTGTTTTTCATTAACCTACGTCGTCTTCGATGAACGGCTTTACGGAAAAGAGCTGTCGGAACGGAGTAGACAGCGAGTACAACGACGTTGAGAACCGTGCATGGACAGCAACAGCATACGGCAGCGCATTCTGCTGCTGCGCTGCCGACTGTTTCGCCAACGCCGCGTCTTTTACCACGCGGCGTTGGACGTGAATGAGTGAGAGCGTGGCTTGTCGTCATTTGGGATTTTGAATAATTATTAGGAGTGATTGTTGTTCATGATTTTGGAAGAAGAATGAATAAGAAGGGAAAAAATGAAGAGAGATTTTGGAAAGAGATAAGAAAAGGAATAATATATGAAGAGGAATTATTAGAAGCGACTGTTTAGGCAATTATCGTAACGGATTTACACTTTGTGAGGGAGAGAGAGAAGGTTTTGTGTGGTGTACGTGTTTCATAATCAGACGATTAACGATTCATCTCAATAACTGTCGGTTTTTATTTTTTTCGTTTTAACTTCTTAGTAAATGGATTCACCCCATTGTTTTCTTATAAGAATGTTTGTATTTTTAGTTGGGGTGTTGAAATGGAATCAACTCAAGAAAAATCGCAAATTAAACTAACATAAATTGAAACAACAAAAAATTACGTTTGATTTGGATGTATTTGAGTCGTTTTTAACTTAACTTCCCAGGCTCACGGTTTAATTAGGTTGACGGTTTTTGTTTTAATATCAAAAACAAACAACATCTAACAACAACTTAAGAGAAACACCAATTAAACTTATGTCATCCAATCTAGCACCCATAGAAGCTTAATCGGATCTTTCATGGAATGACATTTTTTTATACTAAGTTTCTTTTTACTTTTTATTTCAAAAATGTATTTGTGTGTTTTTATTTGATGCTAGACGCACTAATTTTATAGATATATTTATGTTAGTTATATCTTAAATTATAGATATTCAATGGGAATTTTTAGCGAATGATAAAATTTTAGTATTTTGTATTTCTTACCGAAGAGTGTTATTTTTTTGTCTATGTTTTTAATTTGGTTTATGGTTATATGAACATTGATGGACGAAATTAAAATTATAATGTTCGATGAAATTCGAAACATTGCGGAAAATAAGTTGTAAACAAAAAATATATATTGTCTCACAAAAACCGCATTGGTTTGGTTCGATTTTCATTTTAAAAGTCAACGAAATCAAACCAAACCGCATACTTTTTTTTTGTCAAGTAGTCTAGTGGGTAGAATTCACCTATTTTTAAGATGAATAAGTGGGGTGTCCGGGGTTCGAACTCCGACCCCTGCATATAACAATGCATGTCCCTACCAACTGAGTTATGCTCACGGGAACAACCGCACACTTTTTTTATCTTACGTTAGGATGACTACTAGCCTTAAAACTAAATCAAATCACAGCGCAAACACCTTTAAGTTTTAGGGTAAAAAAATTTGATTGAGTTATTTGTTTTTGGAAAAATTGATTTCAGTAAGGCTAACTTATGTTTTTAGTCCATGTAACACTCTTCATCTTTCCTTAATTATTTAAAATTTCATATAAATTAAGAAACGTAGATAATTTTGTTTGGAAAATAAAATTATGAGTTATTTTATAAAAATATGGTTTGTTAATAGTTTAAGAAAGAGAAATTGAAAATATTGCAAAAAGAGAAAGTTATAAAGAGTATAAGAAAACATACATTAATGTTTTATTGATTTTTTTTTTGATAAAATATTTTATTGATATTTTCTTAACTAAAATATTTTATTGATATTGTAAAATTATATTTAATTATAATGACATCTAATGTAAGACAGAGACTGTAATAATTTTTTATTGTATTCCTTTAAATATTTTTTTTAGGCATAGTCATGTGAATTATTTTTATTCTTGTTTTTTTTTTTGAGGGAAAAAAATAATATTTTTGGTCCATCATGTGATCAAATTTAGACGATATGTGCTGACATGACACGTTGCAACATATTTTTGGTGTCAAATAGCACTTGAGTTGCCACACACCATCATATGAATGATTGTCACGTGATAGATACCAAAAACTTAACTAAATATAGAAATATATAGGCCGACAATGAACCGAACCAGCTCAAAAATAGTTTGAAATTCGATTCGGTAATTAATTCGTTGAATTTGATTCATGAATCAAATGAGTCGAACTTGAGTTGAAAATTAAGTTCGTTAAACAAATGAGTTGAACATGAACTATATATAGTTCGACTCGTTTGGTTCATGAATCAACTCGTTATGTATATATATATGGTATACACACACTTTGTAATTAATTTTTAGTTATATTTAACACTTAGAAATCTCACACTTAAAAACTCTCCCCAATATCATCGTTCTTGAATTGTTATTATTGCATGTATATGTACCAACATAGAAGGTTTGATGTCTTAAATTAATTAATTAATTAGAAAAGAAGAAGATTTGGATTGTAGTTCTTTTCTGATGGAAGTTGAGATTACATTCATAAAGCTAAAACCAAGATACAATTAATTGAAGAAAGAAAGAATTACGTAAAAAAAATAAAAAAGTAGAATAAGGAAAGAGCAGAAACAAGAAAATTGTACTCGTTTTAGTCCCACATCGCCTGAAATTAAACAGTACCAATTGCACTGTTGTTATAAAACAAGGTGTTATTCACCGAATGTATTATCAATCAAGAAAGTTGTGCCATTGTTTATTTCCCCCCATACAATGGGTTTTTAGGTTAGCTACTAATATAGTTTTTTTTTGCCCTTCAAAAAAAAAATGTAGTTTTTTTTGGTTCATTTGATTATTTAAGCGAATTTATTGAGCTGAACTGAGTTGTTCATGAGCTTGAATCGAGTCGAATTTGAGCTAAAAAAATAGTTTGTAACGAACTTGAGTCGAGTTTTGAGCCGAACTAAATTTTATCGAGTTGAGCCGAGCTGAAGCAAGTTCGACTCAGCTCGACTCATTTCCAACCCTAGTTTATAGATCAAAAGGAAAAATAAATAATATAAATTGCTAGAACCTAAAACACAAATTACCTACAAAAAACTTAAATTTCACTTATATTCCCTCTGTCCCACAATAGATGACCTATTTGACAATGTGCACTATTGACCTAATATATTTTGACCACATTTTTTTACTAATATATAAAAAAAAAAAATATCATATAAGATATTGGATTCGTCTCGATGAATATTTTTAAAATATTAAATTTTCATAATTTTTTCTAACAGAGAACTAAAGATGTTAAAGATAAAACATATGCATTGACATGTGTGACAGAGTCAACTGTGTCACTTGATATGGAATGAAGGGGTGAATGAGCGTTGCAATGCCAAATTTCACTTCGTAATGCATGCTAGACGTGATATTTATGAAGTTACAATATGTAACTTTTGCTCTAGCATGATAATTAACCGCAGTTTTGTAAAAACAAACGTGTATCCAAACACTATCTCAACTCCAACTACCGCATAGTTTTTCTCATCAGTGTAAAATAATGGATTTTTGTTCTATTTTCTCAATTATTCCTTTTGTTTAATCTATATAAATGTTATCTTTAAGTTGTTTTCTATCTCTTTGTATTGGTTAAAGGAGATACTATTTGAATTGTCACCCTTTTTTAAAGAATTTGTTTATGCACTTGGTAAATATTTCTCTCAAGTGTAAACTTACAAAACAAATATTCAAAATACACTTAGTAATGCAAAAATTTCTTTAACAAAAAACTATCAAGTTATGTATAGTACAATTTGTGGATACTAAAAGTAAATAGTGGAGTTAAAGATATCACACAATAGGTGTCATGGTTCTTCCGATGTGAGCTAGAACAGTTTTCACAACTATGAGATTTTCACTATGGTGCTTAGTGAACCTTCTCTAATTTGCACATTTACCCATAGTGAAATAGAAAATCCATAGATATAGATAAAGAGAGAAATAGACACATATTTTGGAATGAGGAAGGAGAGTGTGATTGGAAGGAGAAAATCCATTTTGCTCCACCTTTATATAATATAGATAGATGGGGAGGGATATATTGACTCGAGTAAGTGTTTAAAGTTACTCCAAATCGTAGCCCTTAATTTCAATATTAATCAATGGTTGTAATTAATTACTATTGATTCCTATCATAAGCCTTTTTCTACTCCTTCGTGTACATCCCATGAGGATCTAAAATAAATGGCTACCTCAATGTCGCTTGCCTTCATCAATATTATCTCGGCAATTTCTTTTTAATTGAATCGGATTGAAGAATATGATGTCAATTGCATCATCTTTGTTTTCTATTCATTGAGATAATCCAAAACCTAATAGAATTTTAATATTTTTAATATGCAAGAACGTTGTTGAATGAAATCATGAATCATGTGTCGATGAATTACATGATTCCTCTAATTAGTCAATTCTTAGAAGTTGAAGGTGTATAAGCAGCTTTGTATGTGTTAATTAGAAGTTATCAATTTGTTCGTTCATGGCAAGAGTACCCTATGTTGGTGAAATGGCAAATACCCAATTCAATAAAATAAAATAAAAAGGTATACTTTCAATTCAATACCTAAATAGACTTCTCACCATTAATTCAATTGAGAAAATTGTGTTTTCAATTTCATGATCATTGATCAAAATGGATGAGTTGCGATGATCGAATGCAAAATATTTAGTTTCGCCTCCATCTTCCAAAAGGTTTTATGTCTCAATAAACATGCTCGATAATTTTCAGATAGTGTGAAAGTCTCATGAGAGGAATAATTAGTAATTAATCATAACCACTAATTGATAACAAGATCAATGGTCAATATTAGGAGTAACTTTAAACACTTACTCTTGGAGTCAATATATCCCTCCCCTAGATAGATATAGATAAAGGTTTAGCTAAAAACAACAAAGATTTAACTTATTTATTTTGTTTTTGAAGGGACGTGTTTTATTTTGAAACACATTCTCTCTTAAAAAAAACGCATGATCTCTGAAACACGCCGCAAACCCTTCAAAAAAAAACTTTAAATTTGAAAATATTTGTATCAAGCACAAATTTGTAAAGAAAAGTATCTGACTTTTAGATATTCCCTTAAACTATGGTATAGATAATGTGATGAGATGACAAATTATTTAATCAACCATATGACATTGACCTTGAAATCAATTTAGAATTAGGTTCTTAAATAAATTAGTAGAGCTTCATGTGTGCGGAAAACAGATAAGAGTAAATTTGATAGATAACGTGTTTCCGTGCAGCAGTAGATGAAGAATTCAGAAACGATTCCACCCCAAACATTGGCTACCTGAGTGAATGTTACAACTATAAGCATTAAAATTAGGGTATGGTAATGACTAAATTTACTGAATGGTAGGATTCTTCCCAGTTCTACATGATAAACATTAAATAATTCAAAAGCTAATATATTACAGAGAGAGGGAAAAAAAAGTGTCAATCACATCCTCAATTTGTAAAATCTGTTGAGACAACATTATGGCATTGCTTTCCAAATAATCAATGGTATGTTACTATGTTTCAACCTCTTCTCTCCTAGGTTACTTTGGCAGACATGACATTCAATCATTTCGCTTCACAAGGCCATGCCGGAGTTTGAACCATTAAGGAATCTCATATAATGTGCAACACTTATTCTAGCTACCAATGAAACCTGACCGGTGAAGAATGAAAGCCAAAATGAGCATGCATATTGCAAAGACAAGGCCTGATCTTCCTAGCAACCAATTCTTTGTTCTTTTAGCACATTCAGCTCCTCTTTGAAGCCTGTCCGCCCAAAGCATCTGTGAAGACAATGAAAAGGTTCATCTCAGTTCTAATATAACAAAACAGCTGAAACTAAATAATTTCAAGGAACAGAACACCGATGTTATTTTATTCAAAAAAGTGGTAGCTATGTGTTAGGAACCAAAGAAATTGAATTGAAAGAATGAGAGAGAGATGCCTCCTATGATAGTTTCCCCTTCGAGAACAGAGTCATTACTCTATTTACCAAGTGTTTACATATCTGAATAGAGAGAGATCCCTCCTCTGATGGTTTTTCCCTAGATAAATAGAGTCACTGCTCTACCAACCAGGTGGTTACATATGTGAAGAGTTCCTCTATATCCATGTATGTGATATATCTCTAACTAATCTTAACTGCTCTAATTCTCCTTTATTATGTATCCTAATACTACGGGAGGCACCCCATGGTCCTACTAGGCATGGCACTGATGACATGCTAGGACCCGTGTTGCAAATCTAAACCATGTGGCACCATGGAAGATTTTTGTGCCATGTGCCATCCCACCCATTGGAAACACTGGGACTGCTAGCAGAAACCCAACGTGTTTGTTATTCTGCACAGGCTCAAACCCGTAAGTAATATCAACCAGCAACAGAAAAGTGTATAAAGTTAGCCGCAGCATTATCTTGTACTTGTATTTGAATGTTTTACAAGCTCATATACTCTCTCACATTTTGTTACATTCCTAGTATGGCCACACCTTCATCTTAACATCTTGTTAATCTTAGGTGCATAATTTTATTGATGAATACAAATTTATATAACTTTAGACTTTGGAAAAGAACATACCATTTTATCCAAGTTCTCTGGTGATAAGGATGACATCGCCTGCTGAGCTTTTGCTGCTTCTTCTGGTGAAAGCTTGAAACCAAATTGCTCTCCCATGTTTGCCATCACTTCTGGGCTCATATTTTTAACCATTGATGTGAACATCTGCAAAACAACATAAACTTAGAAATTAAAATAAGGAAAGTGTGCAAGATATAAATTATGTATAGTACTTCCGGAAAGAAAAACACAAGTGCACAAAATTGACCAGGATGAAAGTAAATCTCAGACATGGAATGTAACGACTAAAAAAAAGGGCAACCCGGTGCACTAAAGCTCCCGCATACGCAGGGTCCGGGAAGGGGTCCCACCATTTGGTGTATTGTACGCAGCCTTACCCTGTTTTTTACACAAGAGGCTGTTTCCAGGACTTGAACCTGTGACCTTCCAGTCACATGACAACAACTTTACCAGTTGCGCCAAGGTTTGTAACAAATAAAAACCAAAGTAAATAATTAAAGGGTATACTTAATCAGAAATTACCAATTATTCCCTCGGGCTAAATATTTAATCAAAAAAAATGATGCACACCTCTTAAGAAAAGTTGGTTAACTGCATCTAAGTGATTAAAAAATAAGTTGGTATATCTTATTTTGACCATATATGTCAAAATTGAAATTTATTGCAAAACCAATGAAAACACAAGTTTGTTCGCCTTCTCATGTTAAACAAAACTGCAACTTTTGGCATTCCTCGCGTTTTTTGGAATATAATATACAAATATAATTGGAAAGGTGAATTAAAATTTAATTCAAGAGAAATTTTGGAATAACAGCATTAAATGATTAAACAGAATTGATAGTTGAATTTTGCTTATATTTAAGACACCAGTTTTAATTATTTTATCACTAGTATATGAGACTAGGGAGAGTACTAACTAGTAACATATGAGAGGTGAAAGATGAAATTTGGTTGCATTTATTCTAGCCAGGCATGTAGAGGAAGGATGCTGGTAATTTCATGTGCTTTGTGAACATACCTGCCGCATAGCTGGATCTTTCATCTGGTTTCTCATCTGTTCTTGTAAATCAATACTTGAGGATGGGAAGTTTGGCTCTGAAGCATTTCTAATATTTGAAAACGCATTGTTAGAAGAACTTGGTTCTCCAAAAGCACGAGCGGTGCTTGAGGATGGGAAGTTTGACTGTGAAACATTTCTTTCATTCTTGTCCACAGCTGCTGGTGATGGAATAGATTCTTTCCCTTTCAGTAAGGATGCCATTTCAAACATCTTCTTAAGCTCATCTGGTGGCATTTTACTCATCATATCACTTGCAGTTTTAAACATATCGGGTGTCACGTTGGGAGGAATAGATCCTGGGTTGAAAGGAGAATTAGAGGAACCTCCTCCAAAAAATGGGTTGTCCCCTTGAAATGAAGATGCCATGTCAAGCATTTTCTGAAGTTCCTCAGGTGACATCTTGCCAATCATTTCCGAGGACGCTTTAATCATATCTGGAGACACATCTTTGGATTGTCCATTATTTAAAGAAGCCAGAGTGGCAGGATCGACATTTGAAATGAAGTTTTGGAATGATCTGTAGAATAAAAAGAGATTGTAAATCAATTTTATAGACATAGATTATTATTTATAAAAACATTAAAACAAAATGTGCTTTGCACATTTACAAAAATTCCAACTACCTGATGGCTTCTGGGTCTTTTTTCAGTGCATCTAAACTCTCTGAAGTTGATTTTGGATTCCCATTGTTTGCTATACTTTTACTCTTAGAAGAGTCACCAAGCTTTTTTGGTTGATCAACTTTTTGTTCTGAAGAAGAGCTTCTGTTGTTTCCAGAAGGCACATTCTCGTCTTCTTCAGTTATTTCTTCAATTACTAATTCTACATGCACGATTTAAAAAAGGTTAAATCTGACATCCATTAAAAATTTAGAGCCATAAACTTAAGGGAGGCTAGGAGTAAATGAAGGGGTCAAAAGGAAAAGAGGAGGAGAACACATACTTCTGGGTGCACGATCACCACCTTCCTTTATCAACTGTTCCTTGGTATCCCTGAAACAAACAGTTGATGACATCAAACAGGAGTCCAAACTCTAAAGACCAGTTTACTCCAAACTCTAAAGACCAAGCCCCCCCCTTTTTTTAAAAAAGAAGTTATCCTAAAAAGAAAATAACAATTATATTCTCTAATTAATTACAGAAGAGGAATGGAGGAAGAACACCAGTTTACTTCAACCGTATCAACTCCTTTATTAGAAGACACTCTATTCAATCGAAAAAACAAAACTGTGAATACATTACAGATATACTTAATTCAGCATCCAATCCATTGTTTACATTGATTGATTGAACGATTAATTGATTGTAGAATTTGATGAAAGCCACCCATAATTAGAGAATTGTCAATCACAACAGTCATAAATATAGATGTATCATATATGTCATATGTAGATGAACGAATAATTATGTTCCTATGAGAGATGCGAGTATGTGAAAGGGAGCAAGATCACACCGTAAAAGATCTGCAATTGTATCATCGCCAGAAGACACTTCAACTGCATTGCTCAAATCAGAAACGGCTTCCTACACAAACCAGGAATGCCATTAAATATTGATGTGAACAAACATACACTGACAACTCTAATACGAAGAGCTATTTGAGTCACTTGAAGCTTACATGTAGCTGGCCTAGTTCCTTATACGCTTGACCTCTTCGATAAAGAGCCTTGAGGTTCTTTGCATCATATACTAAAACCTACCATAGTTAGAAGAGCATTAATGCATTGCTGGGATGAAACAGTCAATTTTCAGAACAGAAAGTAAATTCATAGCAGGTTAAATTCAAATATAATATTTGCATTGTATCAGAGTAGAGTAGCAATCCTATTTTTACATAATACAATAATTATGTAAATTTCTTTCTAGTCTCCTTGGCTGATAAATTTTCCAAAAATAATATCACTGCTTACATGTTGGAGATGGCAATTAAAATTTACAATCAACATCCCATTGCAATGACAAAATGAAAGGAATTATGTGTACCTCAGAACCTTCTTTTACGCATTCTTCATACTGCCTTGTCTTCAAGTAACAGGACATTAAGTTTAGTGACAGCGCCAAAAGAAGCTTTCTACTTTGAAAAGATGGAATCTCTTTAATGTTTTCCTTAGCCTGGAATGTAAAATTAAATTAAAACATGATAGACTTTAAAATTGATAATTTCCTTTAGTCTCAAAATGGAGATAAACAAGAAGAAAAAAGGTGCCAAAGTACTAAGTTCAGCTACCAGCTTATACTTCTGCAAAGCATCATCGAACTTCCCTTGACTGTGTAGTACATTTCCCTGTAAAATTTAATTTTAAATCATCAAGACAAACACTAGACTAGACACCAACTGGTTTAACAGAAAATAAAAAATTGTAATCAGTTATTAGGGTAGTACAAAGAGTAACACTTCATATCTTTATGCAATGACACCATATATATTTCCGATCAGACCATTCATTCTATCATTCTATGGAAGCTACTTTATTCAAATGTAATTCCATTTATGGATCCTTCTTGAAGCCAAAATAATTGAGGAAAAGGGTTTTCCTCAAGGCTTCATAATTTGGTTTTTCAGCAGAAAAGTTGGGTTTAAAAAATTAAGGACCGATATATGCAGATAGTCAGATACTATGCTTCCATCATGAAAAATCGGAATGTGATAGATTCCCAATTCTCAGCGACACTTTGAAATTACAAAAGGGTGTACTACAAGAATTGTGGAACTTACTCCAAACTTCTTGTATCCTTCGGAATCATCTCATGTCACACACATCAATATGAAGAAGAAAAAAAAGACCATGGCTTGTGTTTTATGTTTTACAAATACACCTGATATATTACTACCAACCTGGTTTTTCAACATCTCAGCCCCACTCAATTGATATTTGACCTGAGCATCAGCATGAGCACGCATAGCTGCTACTTCTTCGGGTGATGCATTAGCCATCTTCTGACCAATCTCAGCCATCTCTTCAGGCCGTGTATGCTTTAACTGTTCAGCCGCCATTTTAAAATCTTGAGGATTCATATTCTTCATGCTTTCTGAAGCCATCCTCATCAACTCTGGATTAGACATCATCTATATTTCCACAATAAAAAACACATCAATTAAGTCTCCACATTATATATCAACATGAACATATACTTCCTAAATACTAAGACTCAGCTTCAAAAAACAATGCATAATATCTTAAACATTCAAATTCAATACTAGAATCAAAAGCTCGAATTTCAAGCTTCAAATTAGAATCAATTTTGGTGGCAAAAAGTCATAATTCTATATACTAAGATTCAGCCTCAAAAAAACCAATGCAGGATATCCAATTCTGTTACTTAATAGCTACAGCAACGTCGTTATAGCAGAATTTGAACAAATCACTATCGTTCCGAGATATGCTATTTAGCACAAACTATCTTCAAATTGTGGCTATAGCACCGTTGCATAGCGGAATTTGAACAAACAACTATTTTCCGCGATCTGCGATTGAAAATCTATCTTAACAATTCAAATTTAAATCTCCAGAACCAATTTAAAAAACAACATAACAAGATCAAACCAAAACAATAAAAACTATTGAATCACACACAAAAAAAATCTAAGATTGCTGAATTAACAATGAAATTGAGTTTCTTATAACATTATAACAGCAATTATGAAACATAATTCCACAAATCAACATGCAAATCACAAAAAAAAAAAAAAAAAAAAAAAAAAAAACTAGAAACCTGTTGTTGGATCCTGGCCATATCAGCAGGTGACATACGACTCATCTGTTCTTGAGCGATTCGGATCAAATCAGGATCCATCATACCGTTAAACATTTTGAATTATGATCAAAATCGATCGAAAATTGAGATTGAAAACGAAAACGAAAACGATGAGAGAGAAAGTGTGTTGTTTGTGATTTTCTCTTTCTCTTTCTATTTCTACTTTTTAAGTTGGAAAGGTTAATGAAGATTGTTGTTATGGGTTATTTGAAAAAGTGTTGGATTGAGAAATAGGGAAAGTACGAAGAGAATGAATGAATATATGAAACAAATTTAGAGGTGCGCCTACCAAAGTTGAAAAGAAAGAGAAAAATAAATTGAGAAAGTAGAGATGGATATGCGGTTGGTTTTTCTTTTTTTAATTATAATTACTCTCTAAACCCTACACTCCAACTATACACCTAAAATAGTATTTTTCAACTTATCTTTTATTCATGTGTCTTGCTGACAAAGGACAATGGTTAAGGAAACCAAAAGTAGCATGTTTACATTGATTTCAACAATATTTTGACTTTTAAAAAATTAAATTTATCACTTTTCACCATTTTTCAATATTATATTTCTATTTTTATTCCCTTATCCAATGCCCCAAGGGCAATGGTTAGCATTCTCCTTTATTTTTTGTTTTACTTTTTTTTTTTTTTTTTTTTCCGATGATTGTTTTGGTCCTTTATCTTTTTCAACAGTATACATGTTTGGTTTTTTCTTTTTACCTATTTTTGTTAATTGAGAGTTTAGAGCACCCACATTTATACCACTCTACATGCGTGGTATAAAGAGTCTCACATGATACTTTATAGCTTAATACATCCGCATTCCCTTAACTTATTTTTTCTTCTCACTTCAGTCCTTTAACTATTAAATGTATCAATTTGGTCCTGTAAGTTCTCTTTTGTTTGCCCAATTGGTCCTTTCTGTTAACTTTTTTCAAAAAACGTAAACTCTGTACATGTGGCACTCCTTTGTCACTAGCATTCATGTAGTTGCTGCAACCCCAGAATTTCTTCCCACAGTTAGGATTCAAAGAATCAGTAACCGTTCGAACTACAGTTGATTCTCCACACCTACAACTCGGATTTGTCCTTCTTCTCAAACTAGATCCAACAGATCCATATGACTGCTCGTGAACCCACTGTGTTTTTGATGTCTGGTTCGACATTTCAAAAGAAGAAGAAGAACCCACAACTTTTATGGGTTATGGGTCGTGAAAGAAGAAGAAGAAGAAACAAGTATGCTTGGTTATGGTGGTGGTATGATGGAGAAGAAGAGAGAAGAAAGAATGAGACCAATTAAACCCTAATTTTTGACATTTTATCCCCTTATATATTGATGACAGTGATTTGCCATGTCCTCAAGTGATTGGCCAACGTGGAATGCCACATGCACAAAGTTAACGTATTTTGAAAAAAGTTAACAGAAAGGACCAACTGCGCAAACTGAAGAAAACTTATAGGACCAAATTGACACATTTAATAGTTAAGGGACTGAAGTGAGAAGAAAAAATAAGTTAAGGGACTGGGGGATGTATTAAGCCTACTTTATATTACTTAACATTTTTCAATTATTTAAACCACTCAACTACATTTTCTAAATATTCATAACACTTTTCCAAAACTTAAAATGGGTCTCACTAATCTTACCACATACTCCAAATTATATTTTAAATTAATATATAAAATGTATAATTAAAATATATAAAATGTGTCTCATAATATACTCAAAATGAATCAAAATATCCAAAAAATAAATAAAATCAAATGAAAATATATCAAAAAACGTATTACTTGACACAAATAAGTTATAAGAAAATATAATAAAAAAAATACATAAATGTTAAAAATAAACTACTAGCACAAAACATAATGAATGTTTAAAATAATTTTTAGTTGTGGATATTCTCATGCCCAAAACATTCTCATATATGTTCTATCAAGTCTTGTTAAGGTGTGGCTGAATTTGCTGAAGGTGAGAAAAACACAAGAAGGGGATGATGACAGGTCAACTTACGTTGTTCTTAGCATGTTTTTCAGTAGGTTTTAGCTGCAAAAAATAAGAGTATTAGAACGATTGCCTATGATTTTGGGACTTTTGTAATATTTTCTATATTTGAGTCTGTAATTCTAGTTTTCCCGAAACATAGCAATTTTAGGGGTTTTTTGAAGTAATTCACAAAGAAATCATGCAAATCGGCAAATCAAGAACATCTGAAGAATTTTCAAGACTTTGGGAAGACCAAGAATTAAGATTCAAGAGGCTTCAGGAGACATTATATAGGGAGGAATTTTGTTCCCAAGTTCCGAGGCAAGTGATTTGAAGACAAAGACCTAAAAACAACGAAGATCGGAGAAATTGGACCCGGAAGCACACAAGAATGCGCCTAGGGCATGGAATTGCATTACCTTGCGCCTAGGGCATATGTGATGCGCCCCAAGCATCTCAAAATGCAGGGTCGCAGGCGTAATTTTTTTCGTTTTTGTGGGTAAAGCCCGCATTTTTAGCCCAAACTTAGTTAGAAATCACCACTATAAATACTAGCCTTCCTCATTTAGAATTTCTCGTTCAGAACTGCGGCAGATCAAGAGGAAGGCTACTTTGGAGCTTCGGGAGAGAATCTATCTTCTCCTTGATTTTCTAGGGTATGTTTTTATCTTTAGTAATTTGTTTTTAGTTACCATGTGTAACTAAATCTTTTTAGGTTGGAGTTCTAAGATGAACCTCTGTATATTTTTGTTGGATATTTATTTCATATAATATGTCATTTATTTTATTTATTTATTTATTCTTTTGTTCGCTATTAAGTTTTATTAGGAAGTAGTTTATTTCTGTGATAGGTGCAACCCTAGATTAGGTACTTAGGGTTGTGATAGGTGAAGTAGATAAAATAGTCACAAGGAAGGGGGGGTTTGAATTGTGACCCTTTAAAAATTATTCTGTAACTTAAAAAGTAATTCTCAAGTTGAAACTTGGAATGATTAAGTTAG
>Ga0228710_1003060_pt1 | contig 26650 bp, 11 predicted proteins | sample MedpolnodulmetaG_FD_177995 | JGI IMG/M metagenome (GOLD analysis project Ga0228710, IMG submission 177995) | Root nodule microbial communities from Medicago polymorpha collected in Santa Monica, California, United States - pink nodules | ecosystem: Host-associated > Plants > Roots > Nodule... | reverse complement strand
TTTTTTTTTTTTTAGGGAAGCCTAACAAATATTTATTTCTTGGTAAATATAGTATGTCACTTTTTAAAATTTAGTCTATATATCAATTAAACAATTATCATGTAACAAAAAATCCTGAAAAAATACTCAATATTTCTTTTGGTGTTAACCATCCAATTTTCAGAGGAAAATGTCCCTCATAATCTGAAGTTCGATCGGAAGGTAAGTAAAATCTAGCTAAATATTATTTCATCCAAGAATCAAATCCAAATTCTTCTGAATATATTTGCTTTTTGGTAGAGCTCATTAATCACTTGAGCCCAATTGTTTTTTTTTAAAAAATAAAACCAAAATAACTCAATATGACCATGCTTTTGTCATTTAAAGTTTTCATATATCATACTTATATCTAATCCTACTTAACATTGCTAATGACTTTATAAAACCTAAACCTAGATTATTTAGGCGCCAATCAAGGGAGGTCGTTGGATCTTATCATTTGGCTCAGCATGCATCTCATCCTTTGATCTAATCTGAGTTTATGGCTTGCACACATTACAAAATTAATGGGGTCCCAAATTTGAAATTTGAATCCCACATTGGAAATCCATGACAATTACTGTGCACACTGCTTAATACACACTTTAAGAAACGGGACTCTCTTTCTCTTCCTTCTAGCGTGTTTTTTCCCCATCCTATATCCTCCCTTTCTTATTCTCCCTATCCTCCCTTTCTTATTGATCCTCTCCACACCGATCTCATCTTCTTCCCTTGGCCATCCCTTATTACAATTTAATGTAGCAAACTCAGTGTGTTGACTCGATGGCATCATCCAGACGAGCAAGAAGAACCTCATAATTTTCCCACCAGAAACCCGCCGATTCGGAGAAGGAGAAAGAGAAAGAAGTCATCACAATCTCAACCGAAATATGTCGTCGTTGCTCTCTCCCTTCATAAAGGGTAATCGCTTTACCATTTCTATGAATTGAATCGAGTTTTGATTCTCATTACTATCCACCTCTCATTTTCTTCTTCAATTTAATTCGTTGTTGGTAACGTATTTGGGATTAGAGTCACTCTCCACCTCTCACTTTATCTTTTTGAAACATTTTCTATTTAACTCAATTGAATTTTGAATTCCTCTTATATTAGGTCATATAATTTTTCTTATTTGGTGGTTCTATCAAATTGAATTCTAAATCTGAGATTTTCTTTGGCATGAATGGCAGGTATTTGGTGTAGAATCAAAATAGAGCAATTGGGTTTCCAGGTTCTGCAGTTTTGAACCAATTGGTAAATTTGCTCGACTGGTGGTTGTTAAATGTTTTTTTGGAAAAGTTTTTAGCTTTGGTTAAAAATTGTTGAAGAACTAAACAGGGTTGTGAGTTTCTGACATGAGATGATGTATTTTTAACCGACTATTTGTTCACGATGTTTAACTCTGTATTTCATTTTTTTTCCCTTACTTATGGTGGTTGTTTTCTAATTAGCTTTTATTGAATTAATCCATAATCTTATATTTCATTTCCTGTAATGTATTTGCATTAGATATTGGCTTTTCACAAGTTCAATTAGACTGTTGATCTTTTGTTATAAACGAATAAGTCAATAGTCTCTCTATGCATTTCTACACTAATAGGGTATTCATTTATATTGTAGTGAATTCTATTACATCATTAGGAAGAAACTCAAGTGATCTCAAATTACACTATTGCAAGCTCTCTATTGTTGCTATAAATTGAAGAATGAGATGGTTAGAGTAGAGGTTCCATTGTCATTACATATTGAAGAATTGAATGAGAGTAATTGGCATGAAAAGATAAATTTATGGCAAAAATTTGACTTGGCCCTTTGTGAAATGTGGGAAAAGATTTATTTTGTATTAAATTAAATGTATTAATAACAAAATTCATAAATTGACAAAAAGTAATTATTTACGTCTTATGAATAGAACCAAAAAAAGTTTAGAAGTCCTAGCTCAATTGGCAAATGCCAAAATTGCAAGGTCGAACGTCGTGACACGAGTCGAACCCAAGACCTCACAATTGTGTGAGTTTAATTTTAGTGGTTTACCACTTCATCTGAAGACAAAAAATAAATAGAACCAAAAAAATGTAATGGATCATATTACAATATATTACCTTCTCCGTTGTTTATGACCTGGGCGGTAGCACGGGTAAAAGTTCTAGTAAAATTTAAACTTCCTATTGAAAGATTTGAGAGTCTGGTTGCAGTTAAACGTGGCAATATGACTGACCAAGAGAAAAAGGGAAAAATATAATGAAATAATATGACTGACCAAGCTTGAATGGGAAGCCCCTTGAAAAAAAAAACCTTGAATGGGAAGTACCACTTTTGTATTAATTTAAAAACTAATTTCTTATTATATGTGAACTTTCTATCTATATTATAGCTACAGATATTTAGAGGGGAGAAGATAATTGCAAGATCAGCTTTGGCATCCCTCATCCTTTACTCTTTTTTTTAGGATAGAAAGTTTCATAAACATATATCAATTTTTGGGACAAAACTAAAAGACTCATCCTTGATAAAAATAAACTCAATCCAATTACAAAACCATTTTAATTTTTCTTTCTCCATGATTACTTTTGCAAATGTTTATCTTGATACACACTTCTTACCATAAACAAAGACAAGAAAACGCATTTCCTCTACAAAGCAAGCACATAGTATTGGAAAGCACGTTTGGTACTTGGAAAGTACAAGCTCACCTTGGAGAGCTTTAGACCTCTCTTTTTCTCAATAGTTTTGTGTCTAAAAATGGTACTACGTCACATATGATTAAATGGGTAGTTATGATGAAATGATCAAACCTTAAAATTATTATTGAACACAATTATACTAATAATGGGTCTAGATATGTAGAAGGTTTGATCAAAATTGGATCATGTCCCATCTTTGGAATCCTAAAAGGGACAAGTTGTCACTTTGTCATAAATGATGTATCATCTTTACCACATACAAGTATAGGTATAGTCGGTTGAGTTTGGATTTTCTATCTTCACGCAATCACGTCATTATTCATCTTAACCATTAGATCAAGAAAAGATGGTCCACATTTCAACTTTGTATTAAAATTTAATACACTAAAGTCAGAATCTGAATCGATCGATCTTAATCTAACGATCTAAATTGCATGACCGCTTCAAATGTATGATTATGACAACATACCATATTAAATAACAAATTGTTCTAGAAATAGAAATCTTTTCAAGTTATATTTGATTTGGAATATCCATCATGTGTCGGTTATATCTTCCATTTTTTCAGGATGCATATATCCTTGTATTGCTTTCCAATTACAGATAAGAAAGAGTAATATTTTTTTTAACAACACTTGATGGTTGGCATTTACTGTCAAAACCACCACAAAACTCTATCCATTTCTCAACCTAAAAATAGTATATAGTCCATCATCTTTTACATCAAAGCAAATTTAACCAACCATATTTTAAGGTGTTTCCTTGTTTTTCAACGGTCTCAAAAGTGTAAATAAAAGTTAGACTTGCAAGAAACCAAAGTTTACATCTTGGTTCTTTTGAATTCCAACACCTTTCAAAGAAAATTCTCATCAAAAGGAATTTCTTGTAGCATCAAACATTAAGGTAAACATTAAGGCAGGCATATATTCTATTACACCATATGTAACATGTTATGCAATTATAAAATATTATGTAATACAATTTATCTTGATAATGTTTATTACAATTTATCTTGCAGATACATTTTGCAAGTCAGAAAAAAAATTATAATGAGTTTCCGAAACAGAGATAGTTCTCCAAAGGAGACAGATTCTCCAGTGGGAGAGAGGGAGATTGACACAAGAGCACCATTTCAATCTGTCAAGGCTGCTATTGGTTTGTTTGGTGAAGTTCGTGTCAACCGGGATAGAAATAATTCTATCAAGAGAAGATCTTCAGAGGTAGACATCACGGCCGCTATCTTTAATATTGTGAATAATTGTTGGAACCTGGTTTTTTTTTTCTCACTAAGAAGCAAATCATGGCAGCAATCCTTAATATTACAAATAATCACGGTTAAATTTTGCGAATAATTGAAGTCAAATGCAGCCTCGATCGCATAGACATCAAACACCTTGATGTCGCGGTCAAAACTGCAGTTGCTAGTTGCAGACCATTTTTTCATAACCCTGTGTGAAAGATTGAATGGCTGGTGTCAATTGAGAATCACGGAAAATAGCAGTTTGTTCAAATTCGGCTATGCTATAGTGCTCTAGCACCGCTATTTGACAATACTAAGCACTAAATACTGTATTGTAGAAAAATTACGATTTGTTCAAATTCCGTTACGCTATAGCTGTTATTTGACAACACGGATTTTAATACAAGAGGCACACACAGCATGAGAAGATTTTCAAGTTTGCATGAGTGCTTTATTTGCATGATTTTGGAATTCGGAAATTTTATCATTTTTCATTGTGTTAGTGTCATTATTTATGAGTTATGCATCAGGGTCATTAACTTTGTGTGATATGCAGAATGTATTGGAAAAGGAGACTCAGCTTCTCTTGGCTCAAAGAGAATTGAACAAGATAAAGAAAAAGCTTGAAAGTGCTGAGAGTACAAAAGCTAAAGCGCTTTTCGAGCTTGATAAGGCCAATATAACACTTCAAGAATTGACAAAGAAACTCAACACTGTGAGAGAATCAAAGCAAACTGCAATGGAAGAAAGTGAGGCTGTGAAGAATCAAGCCAAAGAACTTGAAAAGGCGCTATCACAGAAAGCGATAGGGTATGAAGCTTGGAAACAAGAACTAGAACATGCAAGAAAGGAGTACACTACAACTGTAAAAGAAGTAGATGCTTCCAAGCAGGAACTTAACAAAATAAGACAAGATTTTGATGCCGCTTTGGAGGCGAAATTGGCTGCATTTCAGATGGCAGGAGAAGCTCAGCGTTCAGCGAAATTGAACTCGGAAAAGATCAATGAACTCTCAAAGGAAATTGCAACCATGAAAGCATCAAGAGAAGAACTCAAGCTAGCAACTGCACAAGCACAAGAAGAACAGATTAAAGTGATGGGAGAAAGAGAAGAAAAGTTAAACTTTTACAAAACTTCAAAGGAAGAAATAGAGAAGAAATTGATGGAAGTGAAGAATGAGTATGATCCTGAAGAAACACAAAGTCTCGAGTCGAAACTTACTGAAACAAGTGCTGAAATTCAGGTTCTTCAAGAGAAGATAAAAGAGTTTCGTGAGTCTGAGATGGATTCTGTTGAGGTAATAACTTTGGAAATCAAAGAAGCAACGAAGACACTGCAAGAAATTTCTGAAGAAGAAGCTTCACTGAGAAACCTTGTGGATTCCCTTAAGACAGAATTAGAACAAGTGAAGAAAGAACAAGAGGAACTTAAGGAGAAGGAACAAGCTGCGGAAGCTCTTGCTGCAAACCTAACTGGCGAACTACAAGGTAGCAAAGAAAAGGAAGATTCTATGGAAAACAAAGAATCTAATGAGAGTCATTGTCAAGAAATAGAGTTGAAAATCAAGCAGTTATCATTCGAGACGGAAAATGCAAGAAAAGAAGAAGAAGAGATGAGAATGAAAGCTCAGGAACTGAAACAAGAAGCTGATAACTCCAAAGCTTTGTCTGAAGAAATAGAAGGAAAACTAGAGCTTTTATTTAAACAAGCTGAAGAAGCAAAAGCAGATGAAAAAAGAGCTGTTGAGGAGATGAAGTTGTTGTCTGACGCACAAGGTAGTGTCTCAGTCTCTGATTCCAGTGGTAAGATCGTATTAACAGTTGATGAATTTGCTGCTCTAAGTGGAAAAATCAATGAATGCGAAGATTTAATTGAGAGGACAGAAGCAACTGCAATGGCTCAGGTGGAAGCAATCAACACGAGAAGAAATGAAGTGAACAAAAAAGTCGAAGCTAATCTTCAAGCAATCGAAGAAATAAAAGCAGCAACAGATTTGGCTCTGAGGAATGCAGAGATGGCAGACTCAGCAAAACTAGCAGTTGAAGGTGAATTAAAGAAGTGGCGTCAAGAAGAACAAAAAGGTTTGGATTTGTCGGATAACTCTTCAACACCGATCTCGCTGCAGAGCTAGAAGCTGTAAGTCTTTCAAGCTCAGAATGGATAGAGTGAAGTCTCGGGTCCATCACAAAATCACTTTGGTTGTAGCGTTGGCTTTTTTGTCTTTATCTTGAGAGTTGAGAGATTGCTTGCAATACAAGAATCACTTATTTGTCACCAACTCTCCCAGTTCAATATGAAAGTTTGTCAAAGTTTCACTTCCAGACAACATTGTGCAGATGTGAATGCTGATGCTCATTGTCAACATCCTGGTTCCTTTAACAGACAAGTTTAGCTGTTTCATATATAGGTTTTGATAATGACCAACATATTGAGATGTAAAAGCTTCAAGTACAGAAAATAAAACATATATATTTGCTTCAAAAAAGGCTTATGCTAACTTCTACTTATTATGCATGGATAACTAGCTTCATTTATTTTAAACTTGCTATTTTATTTTAAAACATTTTTAAGTATTACCAAATCGATATAAAATTTCATGAAAACTTTTTAACTTATTGATATATTGTTATACAAATGTCTGAATTTTCTGGACTTGTTTATTTTCCTTAAAAGTACAATTTACTTAGTATAGTTGTCCATAAAATAAAAACATAACATATTTGTCTTGCTTATTTTCAAGTCCAATAGTTTTGAACACAAACTTCTATATCAGAATTCTGAAAGTAATATGACGATGTAAATGCAAAGGATAGGTTGTTTTTGGTTAAAAATCACAAGATAAACTTTACACACAATATCACGTCGGATGTACACACCAAAAAAACATAAATTTTTTGTCGTCCGAAAGTCAATTGGTGTGCTTTCAAAAACATTTGTGGTTTCTATAAAACACGAGGTAAGGAAAGTTGCTCCTGAAATCGCACTGTTAACCATCTCTTTTAGCTACATGGCATGCCAATCTTTTTCTAACAAAAAAATGCAAAAGGCCAAACTTAGAGAAGAAACCACATAGTAATAATAGTAAAGTAATATATTTGACATTTCTATCTAGCATTATGACACAAAGCAAAGCTCTTATCGGTATTATTCCGACTATTCCCTAAATCATGAAACTAACAACTACTGCAGAATCCTGATAAATACGAAGGTGTAACCTTTGTACAACTACAAAGGATTGGTTGGTTCAAATGATTAAGAAGACTTATAGGACTGGCAAAAAGACCAGATGGTGAAGACACCGTTCACAATTAACTCATAAATAGTATCAACCATCAATCACATTCCCATGGCTGTTCTCAAACTTGTGTATCTCTGACTCTATAGTCTTGGCAATTTCTCCATCATCGGCAGCAGTTTCAGGAAATTCTACATGGAAAGATCCGTGCTTGATTGGTTTCCTATCATCATTCATTCTGGATTGTTCCTTGATGTAGTTGTAGAGTTCTTGATGGAAGGGGTGATCCAAGGAATAGCAATTTTCACTCCCACTACCTGAATGTTTGGATGATCCAGAACCTTCTTTTTTACAGAAATGTGGTAGAGATGCGTAATCCATGATCTACATGCCAAAATTTAAGTTACATTCAGTTGAACAAATAACAATATATTAAGGATTATGAATGATAGATTTCTTCACATCTAAATAAAAAGTGAAGAAATGTTTGTGTATGCACTTGCAGAAGAATGGCCTATAATACTTCTAGATTTATGCGTACCCTTTAATTAATTTCAGTGAAAGTTTAGATTTGTTAAATAAAAATGAGACAGCTTATGACAACTAGGACCCTGTTTGGTAACAGTTTAATTAAGAGCTTATAGCCTAAGTGCTTATCATATATGTGCTTATGTATAAGCCATTTCTATAACAAAAATAAAATAAATTCAAACTATTTTCATATAAGCTATAAGTTGTTTTCCTAAGCCATCCAGGAAAGTTTATGAAAATGAACTTTAAAAGGCTTCTTGAATTATATGGAAGATAAAGTTTTATGCAAGGACTTTCAAGGATAAGCATATGCCGATGTCTCTTGGCTTTGGTTAAAAATTGCCAACTAAGTATCTCTTTGCAATTCTCTCTTTTATTCTGACACTATAAGGCTCCAGGAGTATGTACTCAAGTAGTCATCCTCCAATAATAGAAAATTTAAAATAAATAAATTAAATACCTTCAGCAGCTCATCTCGCCCACAGCCTTGTAAGACTTGCACTTTTTTTCTAGTCCTCTCTTGTAAAAGTGGCTTCACAACCTGCGAACACGACATGTTTAATATTATTATCTCGAGGATTCAATAGGTGACAGGTAAAATAGGTGCTCAGCCTAAGCTAATATAATAAGAAAATATCATACAAGAATCTGAGTCATACTGAATAATATCTTCTTACCTTCCAACAACCTGAAAATATGTATGGGGCATTTACAATGTAATAAGTATTTGTCTTCTCAGGGTAGTTCAGATCATCAATGGACGATATTATTGTTAATAACTGCAACAACATCAAAAACAACTTAGTGACACATTAAATATCCAAAAAGAAAGGAAAACCAAGTTTAACAAGATTTTCTTCTCTATTTATTTGTTCATACAATAATAACGATAAAAATGCTATAGAAACACAATCTTGGAGTACGTCTAGTACTTTCAGATGTGCTATAGTCTATTAATCATGAATCACAATTAATAATGTATTTTCTAGCCCTTAATCTGATTCAACTAAAAAATACCTTAATCTGATTCAGGGCTGATAACTTCAGACCAGTCATATCCAAAACCTTCACACATGTTGTAATAGGGCAACCATTCTTCTTCGATGCAGAAGGCTACAAGCATATTCGGGTCAAAACAAACAAACGAACGGAAGCTAAACAAACAGCTCAATCATGCAACTAAGAATATTAGTACACTCCAACGATTGAAACCTACCAAGATTACACGATCACGATACTCATTAATTTGAATGTGAGACTGAACATAATAATGGACCTGCAAACAAAATACACACAGAACAATATTAGGATACATGTGAACACGATGCTTAAGATAAAGCAGTAGACGATGTGTTAAAGAAACCATGTTCCTTTTCTCCTTTCTAATAATTGAAACTTACAGATGCTTTGTCGAATGTACTAAGCCCAACACCGATTGCAAAGACAGGCAGGCCCTGATAAGGGTGGTAGACCAAGATTCAAAGTTAGAAGAGTAAACATAAAGTTAAGTGCTTCCTAACTTTCATTCTAAGACATAAATTTACATGCAAATATAGCCACGGTTGTCAAAATCGAGATCATACCACCTACAACGTGTGATCATGATATGGATTGTAGGATCCTACCTAAAATGTAAAATTGTTCAAAGAAAATATAAACAAAAATAAAAAGTGAAATCACGAGTAGCATGTAATCAAACTTCAATTAATAATGCATAGTTAAAAGCTCACAGCTCATGATAAATTTATTACTCAATATAAAAGACACATCAATACACAAACATTGTGCTCATACACATGACAAAAGTTTTAGCACCCAAAAGAAAAAGACATGTTCTTGCAACTCTCAGTGTCCGCAATTACCCACACCCAGTAAAGTGTGGTTTGAAAGTACCACTGAACCAACGGGTAATTACATAAAAATTAAAAGGAGAGAAGAGTGTTTGAAAATGTTGAAAATTTCCAGCAAGAATTCAGTCTCCCTGTCAGTCCCAACCGTAGATAAGTGTTCTAACGTTCAATCATAACCATCAACCCAAAACAAATCCAAACAAGCCACCCAGGTTGAAACACATAAAGTAATGATGTTCTTAGAATTTGAGTTTTTATATTGGGCCTAACTCATCCTTACAAAACCGGCTTGTAAGGTGAGGGCTGCCCAAATTTCATAAACACTACACGGCTCATATCTCTAGGCAAAGGCAATGTGGGACTAAAATCCATCCCTTCACACCCAATACAACGAAGATGTCGGAGGCTGCAATGAAGGCAACCCAAATGCCACAATTAGGAAGCTAGGGGCGGACCGCAATGAAGGCGGCATTTCCAACAGATGTCAAGATGACAGAAAACAAAATCACACTTTAGGTTGGGTAGGCTCTCAGTTTGGTGGCACAAACAACTTCATCCTATGTAACTGTTACCGTGCCTAAACATGAGAACGGCACAAATACTTTTGAGTACAAGTATGGTGAAATGAACTAAGAAAATATTAAGTTTGATGAGTACCTCTCTTGAGTACCCTGACAATCCTATGAGTTGAGAATCGCGCACACCTCTATATAGATCCGGAGGGATTATTGGTTTCTGAAAATAAATCACAATTCAGGCACTAATGGTAAGAACTCATTGTCATTTAATAGATAAACATGGAAGCTTCTACTGATATCATAATGCTAGATAGAAATGTCAAATATATTACTAGATATAAAAATGCTATATCATACAAGCTTCACCTTTTAAAATCTAACTAAAAATATAAAAAAGGAAATATAAAAAAGGATAATCTACTGATATCATACAAGCTTCACCTTTTAAAATATTATATGAACTACCAAAAGAAATATATAAACAATAATCTACAAGCATCGGCAGAATAATGACTTACCGATAATATTTTGTCAATCTCATTTTGTACCCTCCAGTTCAAACTATCAATCAACTGAAACGAAAACAAGCATTTACAAATAAATCAGATATCATAGCCAATTTACAACAACAAAGTTAAGACTACAAATCATTCAGCAAAAACAACGCTTTCACCATAAATATCATACCATTTTATGCGCCTTTGAAGCATTCCATTCTCTTGCTTTCAGAAACCGAATCAACGTTTCAGTTACATGTCCTTGATGAACATTCTGCAAGTAACAACAGTTAATTAGCGCATTCTATCTAGTGGAACCAGTTCATAAGAGATTGTCAGATCTCACCAAACCATATCAGAAAATTTAAGTAATTACTTGCTACCAATTAGAAACTTCAGAACACAATTACACATAAAACAATTGAAACATAGAAGTGCCACATTGATTGAACTACAAATTTGAAATCAGATCTCATTCAACTTCATCACCATGAATATCGAAATCATAAGTGGAAAAATGCTGAAGAACCAAACTAATCAAACACAACAATGAACCATTTTAACACATCAATGACATTAGTTCCAAGGTTCCAAAATCTATGACATACAAAACATACAAAATCTACTGACACAATCCAAACATATAAAAACCAGAAACCAAAAAAGAACATAAAATTGACATAGTTCATGCATAAGACATAGATCAGCATCATCAGCAGATTTTGAAAAACAAAAAACAACCCAAGTAGCAAAAACATAATAAAAATACAAAAAGATTCAAACTTTATAATGTTGGAATCAGATGAAAATGATTAACTGAAAATGGTCACACTAACCTGAAATGTTTTCTGAAGTGGCTCTTCAACTAGAATCAATGCAAAAAAGAAAAACTCAATAAAGGGTCACAAAAAAAGATAATTTTTTAAAAAAATAAATAAATAAAAAAGGAGAGAGAAAAAAAAAAAGTATAATAAAGAGAAGACCTTGATCTATGAGAGCCTGTAGCTGGTTAAGGGCATCCTGAGAGACAATCCCCATTTTGATGAGAAAAACAGCAAAGGAAAAAGCAAGAACCTTAAAGAATACACTAGATTTTGTTTTTCTAGGTGTTGGATTTGTATGTAGCTTTAGCTTCACTCAGTGTATGTCCTGTGTTTCACTGTGTCTGTGTGAAAGACACAGTACAGGACAGACAGTACAACAAAGGAAAGATGAAAATAAAAGGACAATATCTAAGCTTATATATGCTCAAATCAAAGTGAATGTAATTGACTGCCCTTGACTTTGAGAGATACCCTCTACCCTAGGCTCTAGGATTCAAGGGGTGGCATCCACTTCTACTTTTTTTTCCCCTCTATTTTATAATTATTTTCTAAATATTTTAAACCATTTTTTTTACTATTTAAAAAGGAAAATTATCTTGTTTGTTTGAATATAAGTAAAAAATAAGTCAAATGTATTTAATTGAAATTTCGTTCAAATATGTGACTAAAGAGTAACACATGTTAAATGATGTGAGAGAAAATCATTGATTACAATAAAAATTTATGATGGATACCGTATTTTCGCTGTTTCAAAACGATCAACCTTGTTTGATTACGATGATGGGTCATGCTAACTAATACCTCAGACATTAGTTAAGAAAATAAAAAAGAAATTTTTGCATTGAAAATAGTGTTTTTTTCACTTTCAATAGTTTAACTATATAATTCTAAGATTTTTTTATTATATTTGTTTCCTTAACAAGTGCATCCGAGACATTAGTTAGCATTTCTCTATGATAAATGATGTTCATACAATCATTTCGAGATAACTTTTAGAATAATTGTCTTATATATTCACATTGTGTTCTTAATTTCTATATCTATTTTTTTTTTGTAGAGTCTATAACTATTGTTTTTATCCCACTAAGAGGAAGAAAATATTCTTCCAAAAGTTATCCAAAAAATAGTTGAACAAATATCAATTCTCTTTGATTATGTGCATTATTCGCATAATATATTTTGACCATATTTTTCCTATTAATATATGAAGGTAATCAGTAGTACCATATCCGATGTTCAATTTGTCTCCATGAATATTTTCAAAATATCAATTTTTTTATAATTTTTGTTAATAAATAATTAAAGATATTTGTCACAAAAATTAAAGATATTAAATGTCAAAATTCTACATCAACATATAGCAAACAATCAACTAGATCAGTCATTGAGACGGAAGAAATACTTTCTTTGTTCTCTTAATTAATTTATTTCTTTTAAATAAAATAATTAACTTTTCACGTATTAAAAATATTGCTTAACCTCAATGACTGAAAGTTGTAGAATTGATATTTGTTTTTAAAAACTCGTTATTCGACTAAAGATCGACTAATTTAAGAGATTCAATCTCATCGTTCACTTGTAGGCATCATTAAATCAAAACAAAACTCTATAACGATTTGATTGTTATTGTTATATATGGTTATTAAGCAGAGTAGTAATACTTTTAAGTTAATGCATACTCCGTAAAAATTATCCCCATTTTCTCAAAATGAGAGTAGTTTAGGTGAGTTGTATATACAATAAATAAGAGCATTATATCGTCCCGTAAGTGTAGTTCAGTTGGTAGCTACCATGGATAATTTATGTAGGGGTCGGAGTTCGAATCTCGGATTCCCTACTTCTCCACGCATAATGTGTGTGAATCTAGCCACTAAACTTCTTGAAGAAAGAAAAAAAAAAGAGCATTATATCTTATCTTCCCATTTTCTCTCACATTTCCCTCTCACATAGCAGTATAATAGTGAATGCATTTCCGTCTTAAGATTGACATTGAAAAAGAAGATTTATATCGTGTACCCAAAAAAAATATGGGAAATGCTAACCGGTGCTCCCGGGGCATTGGTTAAAGATATGAAAAAGGAAATTATATAGTAATTAATGCATTGAAATTGTGTAATTAATTTATAATAAAGTCAAAAACAGTTTCCTTTTATGGTAATAATTCCCTTTTATGGTATGCTTAACCAGTGCCCCGGGGGCACCGGTTAGCAGGACCCAAAAAATATTTATGTCAAATTTTGCATGCTTGATACTAGTAAAATACTCATTAATTGAGGTTTATTTTGGAAATACAATATTACTCACTAATTTATGCATGCTTGCCATTTAAAAAGAAGATTAGTCAAATTTATTAGAGGGCAATGCTACTTTTAATATAAAATGTATAAGTTACGATACAAATTTACTATTCTGAACTTTTTAATATGTGTAAATTTGTAATATGATAGAAAAACTCTTTTATATATATAGATGATCAAAATTAAAGAGCAACACTAAATGGAACCAAACAACACTCAACAAATGTGTACAAATTTCCGCTAAAAAAAAGTTGTGCAAATTTATCTTCGATTATGTCAAATTTATCGATATAATATGTGTGTCAACTTTTTAATTTCATGTAATCACACGTTTCATTTTATCAGTTGTAACGCAACAGTTGCTTACATTTTTTTTTGAACAAGCAACAGTTGCTTATATTATAAAAATTTATGAATGACTTTGCAAATTAAAAAACAAAACATATAATATGAGGAATCACACTTAAAAAAACATAAATTAGTGAGAAAATTTTAGAGAAAAAAGTGTGAAACCTCTCTAATTTAGCTACGGAATTATAGAGAGGAATTTTATTTTTTGTCACTAATTTTTATCGATAACTTTTTTTTGCTAGTGGTGAATCAATAATTAATAATACATTAAATTTATCTAGAAATATTACTTAGGCTTTAAAAAATACTCTAAAAATGGAGGCATGAGAAGACAAGAAAGAACGTGTAAGCAATATAAAAGTCAAGATGCTCTTTGGAGTATAAAAGTATATTCATATATATTGCAAATGGGTTCCACAAGTGACTGACGATCATGCTTCCACCCCTTGAAGTGGTTCTTATGACTAGTTAGAAATCATGCACTTTAGCTGTTTTTAAAAAATAAAAATAAAAACTCGATATTTGGTTAATGATCGATTAATTTGAAGAAATCAATCTCACCGTTCATTTGTGGGGACCTTATTTAAAGTCAAAACAAAGTTCTGAATGAACTTGTTCATCGAAATTGACATTAAAGAGAATCAAATCAAAAATTCCAAAATCCAAAGTCAACAACCAGAACAGCCCCAAATGAGTTAATGCACTTTAGTTATCTACTCTAAACTAACCATCCAAAAAAATGTTGAACAGGGGTGATTAATGAAGCACATGTTGAAATTACTTTCGACTATCTAATGCAACTTTATCTTTAACAAGATAAAATATATAACTTTGTTAATTGTGGTGTAGTATGTTAGATACTTTTCACATGAAAAAATTATGTTAGAAACTTTAGTGTGGGCGTGTTTTAGGGCTTTTAACGTGTCTTCGTCCCAAACTATCCAAACATTCCTTGCTCTTTGGACTATGACATGTAAAGGAACACCATGAAGTCATCTGAATTTTTATATTTTATTTATTTAATACGTAAAATTAAAAATGTTATTGTATCAAAGTGATACATCAACATCATTATATTTTATTTATGATTTATGATAAGGTAAAGACGATATTGCCAAACATTGATACTCTTAAATATCTTCTCAAATTAACCAAACAGCAAAACCAATTCATTGAGTCACTTTTTTATTTTCATAAACGAAAATTTAGATAAGGATAGACATATCTAATGCATGAATATATCTAGTTGTACTGAAAAATCTTTCCATAATGCTTTCTTTTGAGAAAGAATTCTGAAGAGACATGTCCCTAATTATTTGGTTTATCCAAGGTGTGATAGAAACACAAGAGGAAAATGCTATTTTTCTAGAAAAATAGCATCAAGAATTTTTCAAGACACTGCTATCAAGTTTTAATTGGATGATTTATTTGTTCACTTCCTATTTTTCACCCACACCTCCTTGAATTGTAGTAAATAGTGCATTGTGATTGGCTGCTCTTTATTCTTGAAGAATTCTTAATTTTATTTTTCTAGAGATATAGCATTGCTCCAAGTACGTTACACAGCTTCCAAGCAGATTTATCTGGAGATGATATTTTTTAGAGTCAAATTTATTATTGAAGCTCGTGTTCTTCAATTCTTAAAGGGTTCTTGTTGATCAGCTTGCCTTAATTGTTCCAAAAATGATTTCTTACTAACAAAGAGGGTTAGTTAAATATAGAAACATATTTGAATGCGTTTGTAATGCATCATAAACTATTAATATGCTAGATTCTAAACCACATGATAGTAATATTGCTCTCAAACTTGACATTCCTAAAGCTTTTCACACCCTTGATTAGCATTTTCTTTTTAGTGTTTTGACAACTTTTGGTTTCAACCTTGAGTTTTGCAATTGGATTCATGTGATTTTTAAATCTGACATGTTTTCCATCTTGGTTACATGGCATCCAACAAGTCATTCTACAAGTACGCGTGGAGTGTTTCAAGGTGATCATGTGACGCTCGAGGTAGACGAGGATGAAGAGTGATCGTCGATGAACATGGCACATAGAATGAACCACTCCTAACATGCTTCTAGGAAGTCAACACACAAATGAACGAAATCATATCGAAATGAGAGGGATACAAAGGTCGTGTAGGTATGCAACTATACGGCAAAAGAAGGGCTTGCAAAGATTAATTGGTACTTTATCCCACCGATGGACCCGTAAATTTGGTATAGTGAGGACCATGTGGATATGTATGTATTTGTGTGTATATAAGATTAAATATATTATATTATATATGAAATATTTTTGTTAGTCTTTTTTTCAGTCGAAATAAAAGTCTCCAAAGAGGAAGCACCAATATTGTAATTGTTAAGATGCAGATGATTTTGACTACAAGATCTAAAATGATTTCAACGGATGCAAAGTTCCACCTTCGTTGGAGGATTTGGAAGTTGACGACATCGCTAATGGTGGTGGGTGTGTGGTGGTGTAATCAAAGAAGAAGATGAAAGATTTCAACTCAAAATGATAGCAAATTGAGAGCCGGTAATGATGGTGTGGTGGTGAGATTGAATTTGGGAGAAAATTGAAAAATTGGATGTTTAAATTGGATTATTGGATTTTTTGAGTCTTTTAATTTTTATGGGTTAAGGTCAATGAAAGTGATGAATTTTTTGAATTTGACGATGAATGTAATGAATTTTTGGATTGGTGAAGAATATTAAAGTTTTTTGACAAAAATTAAAAGGAATGATTTATTTGGTTAATGGGTTATAAATTAAGGGACCAAAACGTAACTTTAATAACTTATGGAAACAAAAGGTAACCAACAAATAATTAAGCTATAATATATCAACCGTAACTTCTATACTTGTTAACCCAAGTTTATTTTTTATGAAGAACAATTTTGTCCAAATTTTATTTAACTTAGGCTTGAACTCCATTATTAGTGTCTCATTTTCCAAGAAACTAAAGGTTAAACACCAAAGACAAAAAATCTTTTAAACACATTATTATTTATGGTATGCTTTTTCTAAATATAAAATAAAACAAAAACATAGAAATAGAGGAGGAAATTAAAAAAAATTAAAGAAGAGGAGGAAATTGTTTAAAATGGCGTACGTATATATTTTTTTTTTAAGGGACATACATTATTATATATTTTTATTTCTTTTAAGAAATATATTATTATGTATTTAGAATGTTTTCATGCAATTATAATATCAAAAATTATAAATAAACATATTTTTTGTGACACAATACAGACACCAACGGTAATTATGTCATTTCAACTTTAATTAGAAGTGCAATTTTATAATTTGATGTCTTCTTCTTCCTCCTTTTACTGTAATTTCCCTTTCTCTCTCTGACTTCTCCTCTTCTCTGCGACCACAAAAACACAGATTTTTAAGATAAAATCAACATAATAAAAATAGAATCGAAGTAGAGATTGTGGATCGGCAATGACCGGAGCAAAGTAACAAACATATCTGAATGACGGAAAACAATCAGATTTAAACCTAACGGAGATCCAGCACCGTTGCGAGATACCTCATCGCCAAAAATAGATACGATGGTGTTGTTGTAGTCGGAGCATGGTGGTTACCACCAAGAGAGTGAGTGAGAGAGAGAGGACATGGAGGTGGTGGTTGAAGGGATGCGTGAGAGAGCTTGGAAAGAACCGACGTGTCTTCGATGACGGTGACCGACGGAGGATGGATGAACTGAGGCTATGAGAGAAAGGACATGGTGTGAGAGAGGTGGTTTTTTACGGGAGAGAGATGGTCTGATGTGGAAGGAGAAAGAAGAAAAAGAAAAAAAAAATAAAAAATAGATGTATTGAGCAACAATTGAAAATGATACGGTGTCATTTATGTGTCATGTTTTTTATGTCCAGTTATCTCTCTATATCTCCCTCGTCTCACTTACCAAGAAAAAAATCGGATGGCTGCCGACGCCCCACTCGCTGTCCGATGGCTGTCGGCGTCCCACTGTATCTATCTCCGACCCCATACAACTCGATCCAGACATCGCCAAATCTCCTCACCACCACCACGCCACCATGCTGTCTCACCACCACCACGCCTATCCGATCTCGTCGCCCTCAGCCACCACCTCATCCTTCTTCTCCGACCAACTCACACACAACCACCACCATGCTTCTTTCACTCGGATCTCAACCACCGTACCTCATCTTTTTTCTAGGATCCCACGACAACCACCATGCCTCCTTCTTCTCCGGCGATATTGAACAGTGAGAGAGATAAGAGGCAACACACAAGAGAGAGAAAGAGAGAGAAGAAGAAGAACAGTGAGAGAGAGAAGATGAACGGTGAGTGAGGGGAGAGAAGAGGCAACAAACACAAGAGAGAGGGATGATTTTACAAAATTATCCTTGCACTTTAAAGGAAATTACAAAATGTACCATTGGTATCTATTTTGTGTAAAAAAATATGTGTTCATTTATCATTTACGGGAAAAGAATTACACGTAGAGGGTGGGCCCATGCCTACACTAGTAGCAACATAGGTCCGTCTATGCTCCCTCTGTCTCATTTTCATTGTCATTTAACATTTTTTCTATATTTTGAAATAATTTTTTTTGACAAAATATTATAAAATATTGTCATCTTAGAATATCAATGTAGCATTTTTTCCCCACAAATATACCCTTATTTGTTGATTTTCACTTCAATTAACTACACCACTAACTACAACTAATAATTTAAAGATAAAATCAATTTCCACTAAATTATTCCACTAACTAAAACTAATAAGGATCTTTTAGTAAATTATAATAATTTACAGTTAAAATTATCAAACTAATCATTTTCTTAAGAACTACGCACAGTCCTTAAAAGACAAATATAATGAGACAGAGGCCACCAACAATATTAATCTTCTTCGTAGTTAAGTGTGTTTGACTTAGAGTAGTATTTGAGTAACCTTCTAGGAAGTTTCTCAGAAAGTGTGCGGGTTAGGAACAAGCATGCTGTAAAGACTTCTGTTGACTTAGGGGTCAGTCAACAAGTCTAGGGCGTTACATATCCTTTACTGCCTCCTTTTTTTGTTTAACAGAAGATGTTCTTAGCAGAGGTATCACCTCTTTGGTTGATTTTGGTCGTTTAAAGCTTGTTGTTGGCCCTATAAATTTTTCTACTCTCTCCCATGTTATTCACGTGGATAATATTATGGTGTTTTGTAAGGGTACAGAGACAACCTTGGAGTCATTTATGCAGCTGATTCGTGAGTATAGTGATGTTTTTGGGCATCATCTAAAATTGAGTAAATGCAAGTTATTTACTGGCTCTATATCTCCTAGGTATGTCGATTTAGATCGCTAAATATATCATCCATGGTATGTTGATTTATAGCTTCTATGTTTTTGCATGACTGATCTCCCTTCTTAAAACCATAGATGCTTGGTTGAAATTTTTTATTTGGTCTAGCAATATATATAGCACAAAAAATATTACTGTGTCTAAGAAAAGTTTTGTTCACCTCTTAAAAGAATTAGGTATTCGACTTGGATCTTTGCATGTTATCAACTCTAATGCCTTGCTTAACCTTTCGTGGGATATGTTTTCTTCGCAACAATAGCGGGATTTATTTCCTCTTATTGGCCAAGTCTTCCTTCAACAATTACTTAATTTGGTGATTGATAATAGTTGTTAGAATGTTAGCAATGGTCATTGAATTAAATTGCATGTGGGTGAATAACTTCTTAGGCCAGGCCAATGTTGATATATACTTGATTTGTCTTCTCCTTGTATTGCTTGCTCTATAGTCTACAAATGCAGTTTTTTTTGTTAACCATATGACCATATCATGCATGGGTTATATATTCCTACTTCCTTTGTTTGCTGCTTCCCAAAAATCGTTGTTGATATGCACTAATTCTGATTTACACATGATTTCTAAAAAAAATTGTATATCATTATTTGTGTTGATTTATTATAAACCTTTAAGTTTCAATTTTGATTTGTATATTCAAACATATTGCATTAAGTTGAATGAAATATATGTCGCTGCCATTTCATAAACCAGTTGTAAATTCTAAGTAATTGTCATGTTGCAACCATCATGATCTAGAGCTTGCAGAGGGAGTCTTTGCTAAACATGTTGCTGGTAATTAGTTCACTATAAGACTTTGTGTGACAAAACAACTAGCACTTAATTAACCATGTTGATTAATGTTAAATGCTAATAATCTTTTTTTTCTACTAGCCCTATTGTGATCTTTTGCATTTTGATTCCACTTTCCCTGAATTTTTATCCCTGTGTTTCTGAAATATAGATTTGAATCTCAGCTATCCATTAACTTCCATTCTGCATTATTTCTTACTTTACATTTAAAAAGTATGACCTTAGACAATAGGTAACACTCGCTTAGAAGACGGATGTAAATTGTTTTATAAAGCTTTGGGCAACAATTTTTACGGTTTAGGCTACACTCTCCAATAGTTGTTGAAAACAAAATGTGTTGTCGTGGATTAATCTAGCAGTCACTTAAGCCATTTAAAATTGCAAATTCACTAAAATAAACACACACAAACAAATTTACCGAAGACGTGGTTTTAGGATTGTTTTTTTACTTTTATCCTTGTGTTTTTGAAATATAGATTTGAATCTCAGCTATCCATTAACTGCCATACTGCATTATTTCTTGCTTTACATGAAGTATTAAAGAATACATGTGTCCCTATAGAGAAACTTTTTGTGATGGTAAGTTCCTGAATAATTTTATTAGTTATATTTATGTAAATTCAATCAACTCTTCTTTGGTAGCTTACAATGTAGATGATTTTAGATTATGACCTTGATATGCCTAGGAAGAAAGCTGATGCTGAAGGCCATACTTCAAGAGCATATTGAACAAGCTAGTTTGTTTCTTCAAATTTAATTTAGTATGTGCTTGTTTTATATAGTTTAATTTTTCTTGTTTCTTTATATGCAATGGTTTCTGATTGAATTTTGACATATGTCTGGATGAAATAACTTACGACAAAGATATTGTCTCCCATTTTTTTAACAGTGATATTTCCTTCTAAGACATTATACTTTGTTGTTATTACTATGTTCTGAAATTAGTTTCTAGATTAAAGTGATAATTAATCGTTAGTCTACAAAATTAATGTACTTTGAATTATATTGAATTGACTGGAATTAATGGAGTAGTAATAAATGAACAGTGTAGTTTGAAATTTGAAAATTGTTGCCTAAGACTATAAACAACATTTTTTAGGCGTCTTCTAATCACATATTTGAAAGATGAAAAATGTTGCATGTAAATATATTTTTACTGTAACAAATTGTTGCTTACATGTTAAGCGTGCATTTGAAAATTGCTCCCTTTGTTTAACGTTTAAAAACATTTAGAGATTGTTTAAACAAACGACAATTATAGACTATTCATGTGTATGACAACACATAACAGTGCTGCCTTAGACAATAGGTAACACTCGCTTAAAATACATATGGAAATTATTTTTTAACAATTTTTACGATTTAGGCTACAATCTTCAACAGTTGTTGAAAAGAAAATGTGTTGTAGTGGACTCATCCGACAGTCACTTAAGCCATTTAAAATTGAAAATTCACCGGAAACAAACACACCAACAACTTTGGTGGGAGGCTTTTGGAAGTAAATAAGAAAAAAACTTATAAGCAAGAAATATCAATAAAGTAAATCAAAGATAATAATTTATTTTTATATATTTACTATATTGTTGGTGTGATTGAAAAAAATAAAAATCATTTTTTAGGTTTGTTATATTTTAAAAGTCACGAATATTTATACCTATATTTTTAATCAAAATATCACAACAAATATCATTCATAATTTATAACAACTTGCGCAATAAAAAAAAAAACACAAGTACATGAACATTCATCTTTCCGACAGTAAACTATAAAATATATAAACCAATTCCTTACGCCAACATTATTCTAGTGTCCCTCAAAAAAGAAAACATTATTCTAGTAGTGCATCTAAATGTTTCTAATTATTATATTATACCAAAAGGGAGTAACATATGACAAAAAATATTTTCTTCAAAAAAACAAAATATGACAAAAAATATTAATAAATAATAAAAGTAATTTTGAGAATCCAATAAAATTTTAGATATGGTACATCACTTAAATATTATGCTGATTAACAACGGCAAAAATTGAGTGAATACACCGTACATAATTTTAAGTGCATTCATCCATTTTTGCTGTGGATCTTAAGCACAATATTCAAAAAATGGATCACATCTTTTAATGACATTGTTTTTTTTGAGGAAATCTTTTAATGACATTGCTATACATTGTTTTTAATTGAATTCATTTTAAACTTACTTTTGTTACTAAAATTAATTATCAACTTATAGTTTATTTTAGAGGAGATTTAAGGTTGATTTGGTAGTTCAGATACAGGGTTAAAAAGTAGGTTGAAAAAAGTGATATCATATTTTATTCTCACCTCTAACATATGACTAAACAAATTAACATTGATTACAAAAAAAAAAAGCTTCCGAATTAAAAAAAAATACTTCATCTAGAACTTTAGTATCATTAGAATAAGTATATGAAGTCCACCATTATAGATTCATTTAGCCCCATAACTTTATCAGAACATTGACATGTAGATTCTATATATAATAAAATAGAACTATTTTTTTTCCCTAAAAAAAAATAGAACTATGTTGGCAATATGGTTTGTTTCTTCTTTTCTTTTTACTATTTTATGGTGTATTTCATACTTTCCAATATGAACAACCATGACAAATGATACATTAATTAACTAAAATAATTACAGTTTATACAATATTTATTTAATAGATATGATCATACATAAAAAATAATATAATTTTACTAAATTATCCATATTAATAATTATTGTATTTTCATTATTTTAAATGCAAAGTTTAATTTATCAAAACAAAATGAAAGGTTTAAATAATATTGTTTTGGTTTCCCTATTTTGACCAAACTACAGTTTTAGTCTCTCAATTTTTAATTGTGGAATTTTGTTTTCACATCTCATAAATTTTGATGAACATATGATTTTGATCATCCAATTTGATGACAATAACAAACTAGGTGACTTGACATGAAGATGAATTGACTAATTACTAAAAGTCTTAAAAAATGGGGTGTTAAATTGAATCATTATCAAGTATAAGTATACAGAGCCAAAAGAAAAATCAATTGAGATGATAAAATGAACTTAAAGTGAACAACTTATTGCCATGTCCTCAATTTGGATGATAAAATCTGAGATTGACATTTTTTTTTAAATGAGAAACGAAAATTGCACATTTAGAAGAGAGGGACCAAAATCTTGATTTTTCCAAAATATGGATGCCAAAACTACATTTTACGTAAGCCTATTCATCTTTTCCAAATCTTTAGCATAATCAACCAATTCATTCATTTCCGACCAATTTGCTTCAATCAACCAATTTATTTGAATTCTCAAACATAATTGTTGTTTGAATTAATATTTCTCAGTATTTCAACTCAAATGTAAAAGCTGAAATAAACTTTTTGGGATTTATCAAAGATTGAAAAACCACTCATGTAGAACAAAAAACAATTGAGACATTCCTAAGACTACTACGTCTTGTATCCAAGCAAATTGATTTCAAATCATGGAATGAAGTTTAGGAACCGGCAACAACAGTTGATTTGGTTCACGAAAGGAGCAAATAAAATAAACAATAAAACTGGTTATCATTAAAAAAAACTCTTGGACAGGGATTTGTAGTAAGTCTATAGACTAAATCTTGGAGTCGATACATCCCTCCTAAAAAAACTAAGTGAAAAATGGAAAACAATAATGGAAGGAAAAGTGAAAAATAACTATTTAAAGGTGATGCATAAAGTGTTGATTATATTGAAAGTTGAAACGACACTCGCTCCAGAGGAGTACCTTGCACTCAATCATAAATAAAGATGAAAAAGAGAGGAAGAACATCATAAATAAATAAAAAAGAACAAAAACAAAGAACGGAGAGAATATATCATAAACCTGAAGAAAAAAAAAATAGAATTTACAAACCCGACTCCTTTTGAAACCGTAAGTTGACAGAAAACTTTGTTAATAATTGTAATATAAAGTGTTTAGAGCAAGATATTGCATGTTGAAAAAATGAGCAGAGTTTTAAATGTACTCTTTATTGTTGTGTTGTGCATGGAAAATTGGTTCTTTGAAGAAAACCCATGAAGTAGTTAGAAGTAGAACTTGGAAGTGAAGACTAGACGCAAAAAGTTGAAAACGTGAGGAGCTTGTGGAGAGCAATCTCTACTATTATTTATTATGAGTGAGTTGGTGTTTGAAGAGATGAATTGTGGGTAATGGATGTGTTTGGCTCATAGTCTCTTGCTCTCTATGTTTCTTCATTTCATATCTCACCCATTTTTATACTCACAAATTAGGTTAAGTTCATTTGGTGGTTGATGAATAGGCCAAAAATTTATATCAAGGGTTGTTGAGGTTGCAGAGAGCATGTGATAATGATATGCTTTAATAACAAAAATGGTTAAAGTAAAAAAGCAAATGGTAAAGAGGAATTGGAGGAACTATCTTAAATATTGGGATTGAGTGTTGTAGTGTATATATATATATATATATATATATATATATATATATATATATTTTTGTCAAGTAGGAATTCACTTTTTTGTATTCGTTGTTTGGCTGATGAGAATCATTTCATTGATGGAAAACATGCTTTTATCAGATTCATTTGGTTTAGAAGTAATGATTGTGTACAGGCATATTTTGTTTCTACATGCCTCTAGGCTCTAAATGCATTTTAAAGATATTTTAAGTGCCATAAACCTTATGCTTCATCATCAACATTATATTATTTTTTGCCCAACAGCACCTTTTTTTTGGTGTCAACCCTCTGATTCTTAGGAGAAAGTGGTTCTAGTAATCTGAAGTTCGGCCGTGAGGTAAGGATAGTCTGGTCAAAAATTGTTTCATCCAAATAAAAATTAGGTTCTCCCAAACGATTCGTCCTTAGTAAAGCTCATTTACGATATTTATTTCCAAGGATATTTATTTATAGATAATCAAATAGGAGACATAAAGTGGATTTAGGATGGATCTTAGGTTTTGTTTAGTAGTAATAGTATCTTGTTGCTTTCGTTGGGATGCCGAAAACTGTTAGAATATTAATCCATAATCATAGTTAGTTACAAATTGTTTTAATTAGACTTAGGTTAGTTAGATTCTAATAACGTGTACCACAAGTCAAGTGTATATAATAAGTTGTAATGCTCACTTTTCATCAATCAATGAGAAACTGAGTTACAACGAATTCTTTCATCACTCTAAACTCTTCATCCTCTGTACTTTCATTCTATTCTTTCAATTTGTATTCATTCATATGATTGCTTGCAATAGATCATTCTATTCTATTTGTATTCATTCTATTCTCTCAGTTGAACCAACACAACCATAGTAGAGTTACCCGCGCTCTCCAATATCCTATTTTTACCGCAATAGATCATCTTCCCTTGTGTTGTGTAGATCTGACTTATGAGCATGATAGTACAAAAAAAATTGTTTAAGGATGGAAAATTTCATCGCGCAATAGTTAAAATTTTCGTCCCAAAACTATTTCAAGAGAGAATGCATGACAAAAAAACATTTGTGACGGAATTCTTTTAGTTTGTCCCAATACTGTAACAAATTTGTCCATTTCATCCCGTTATTTAGTAAATTTTATGTTGCAACGGAATATTATATACCAAATATTATAACTTGATAAAACTTTTGGATATAAAAATTCAACTTGTAATTATTATTTTTTATTAATATTAATATTACACGTACACGGTAAATAATATGTTTGATGCAAAATATAATATAAAATATATAAAAAATTTAACTTTGCAAAATAAAAATTATCAATTATTTTCGAAACATATGAAATAGTAAAAATATAGATTAAATTAAACAAATAAGTATTATTTAAAAAAAATTAAAAACCGTCAAACAATATATTTATGCAATATATAATACTAATTAAAAAAGAAATTATTAAAATTTACTTTTGCGGTTTGATTCGAATTGATTCAATTTTCAAAAGGTGATTCAAAATTCAATCATCCGAGAGGTTTTTGTTGAGGCAAAATCCCTAATTAATTTTAAAGATAACAAACCTTGATGATTAAGGAATTAATGGACTTTGATTAATTTTTTGGTATTTAACTTGTGCTCTTGAGTGGTTAATTAAGACAGGAACAAGTTTCAATTCATACCAAGATACAAAGAATCAAAAGATATAAAGACTTAAGAACTCAGTCAGAGTTCAGAAAGTTAAAAAGAGTTCAGAAGGTTGGACAAAGTTCAGAAGGTTGTTCATGATGAACATCAAGAACCAAACCCAGAAATTCATGAACCAAATGAAGAACATGCAAGTTTCACGTGACTTAAATTAAAGCTCAGTAAAGTACATTGACTAAGATCAATCAAGGACTAAAGGCATTTATTTGTTTAAGGTCAAAAAGGGCATCTTCAATGTTCTTTCAAGACTATGAACATTTGAAGTACAAAACATTAGGAATATTCCATTAAGAATATCATCCTAGATGTTTTCCATGCTGCACTTC
>Ga0228710_1003056_pt1 | contig 26659 bp, 8 predicted proteins | sample MedpolnodulmetaG_FD_177995 | JGI IMG/M metagenome (GOLD analysis project Ga0228710, IMG submission 177995) | Root nodule microbial communities from Medicago polymorpha collected in Santa Monica, California, United States - pink nodules | ecosystem: Host-associated > Plants > Roots > Nodule... | reverse complement strand
CAGTTCCTGCTAAACGTGCTTCAAGCGCATTTCCAAAGAAATGTGCCAATCTTTGAGTTCCATCACCTGTTGGAGAAGAATGTTTCTTAATCTCGTTTAATAATTGGTTAGCATTTGAAATATCATTACAAGAAATGGATTGTGCACACAACATCAATAGTGTCCTCAAATCCACAACTTCCTCATAACTTCTCTGTCTCCTATAACCATAGAATCTGTTTGATAATTCATCATTCTTCTGAAAGCTTGTGTTTTGAAGTGGCCCTTTTTTTACTTTAGTACCAAGGACTAGTAATTTATCAAATAATTCTGGTAACTCACTGTTATCATCTACATATACTTGTTCTGACTCTTTTTGTGACACATTAAGAAAATGCTCTTCTTCAAAGCTTTCTGTCTTAATTACCTCATGAGAAAGAGCATTGTTGAAAGAAGGGAAAACGGTTGAGTCGAATTGAGAAACAAAGTTTGGAGGAATTGGAAGAGTATTTGGGAGTGGAAAAGTGTTGTAATTGTAGTTGTATGTCTCTATAACTGGTTCAAGTTCAAAGGAGCTAGTGCTACCACTGCTGAAACTAGAATCACTGAAGTTAGGGCTATCCACAAAGTTGTAGTTTTGTTGATGCCGGATGGAAGACGAGGAAGAAATAGAAGAAGGAAGAGTAGTAGTAGCAGCAGCAGTAGCAGTAGTAGGAGGAGGAAGAGGAGTGTGAGCAATAACATCATGAAATGATTTCTCAGTAAGTTGAAGAGTAAAGGAATCTTGGAACATAGTGTACTCTTTTTCAAAGTCTTCTTCCATGAGAAATTGGTTTATAGAACCAAGAACAGTGGAAGACTCCTCATGTTCATTGTGTTGGAACATATTGTAGTCTTCCTCTATGTCATCATCCTCCATGAGAAATTTGTTTATAAAACCAAGAACAGTGGAAGTGAATTCACTCTTACTTTGTTCATGGTGTGAATCAACAACTCTTTTGTCCATCTACAGCAAATAATTTTTTTTAAGTTTCTGGTGTGACAATGAATGGATTTGAGGTAAAAGAATATTGTTGATTTGTTTTGTGCGAGGTTGCATATGGTTGGTTTATTTATATTTGTGGCTGAATTAAGAAGATTTGGTATGTACTAATGTATCAACCGTGTCCAATTCAGAAGATATGTTGTGTCAATTATTTGTTTGTCAAATACTGCAAATGGACAAAGCAAAATAAATTTGACGTGTGGGGCCGCTGAGTAGAAGTAGGCTAATCATTGTTGTGTCATGTGTGGCCAAATATTCATTTTGCTTTGTCCATCAAAATGAATATTTTGGTAGCTACCCGTTGGCGTTGTCAAAACTCTTATATTATTTCATAAGTTCTTGCTAATAAAAATTAGCTTATGCAAATAAATAAACTTTTTATTATTTTATAAGTTCTTGCTAACAAATATTATGTCTTCATAAATTGTTTTTTCATAAAATATTTTAACAAGCTTATGAATAATAAAGAAAAGTTTATTTTTTTTGTATAAGTTATTTTACATAAGCTCATTTCAAACGGGCCTTAAATACAGGAAGAGAAAAGACTACATGCATTAAGAGTCTCTTTTGATTGTCTTATTGTTTAGTTTATGCAAAGTAATAAACGTTTATGTATTATTCATAATCTTATTAAGGTAGATTATGAAGGAAAAAAAATAGCTTATTAAGATAATTTTTATCAGTGAGAACTTATGATTCAACACAAAATTTATTTATTTGTTTAAACTACCACTTAATATAAAAGCTTATTAGGTTAGGCTAAGGGTGGGAATAGGCCATGCCACCCGTCAGGGGCCTATGACTCGGCCTACTTAAATCCTGACTCGACCTAGTTCGTTTATTAAATAGGTTAGGCTCAAGCTTTTTAGAAAGCTCATTAATTTAAATAAGTCAGACTAAGGCTTATAGAAAAGTCTACTAGACCTATCAGGTCGACCCATATATGTTTAACTATATATACTCCATTATATTAATAAATTTTTGGTTCCTTGAAATTTTCAATATCACAATTTATTTATTTATTTTGCAATTTAGGATTTCCAATGAGTTACAATACTCTTAGTATTACTCTCTTATTTCAATGACAACGAGTACAAATACTTTTGAGTATTACCATCTTAATCTCTTACTAGTGTCATCTTCATCTTATTCCGAAGTACAAAGTAAGAAACCCTATTAGCAACAAAAATAAATGGCAATAGATCAAATTTATGCAATACACGCTTATTAGCCTTTACGAAATGGATGTACAGGCTCTACAAAATTAAAATAAATGGCAATAGATCAAATTTATGCAATACACGCTTATTAGCCTCTCCAAAATGGATGTACTGGCTCTACAAAATTTTATTAGATATACATGCAATATATGCTTATAAATATAAAGTGGGAAACAAATGTATTTACATGCTTTATAGAATTTTATTGAGCCTTTAAAGAAATATATGTGTGTTTGCCTTTTTATAAATGTCAAATGTTCTATTTTAAATTTTTATAAACTAGGCTTTGAAACAGACTAATAGTCAGACAGTGTTTTTAAAAAGGTTAGGTCAAACTTAAAATAAAGCCTTTGACAAGCTAATAAATCAGACTTAGACTTTAGTCTTTTCGACCATAATATCAATATATTTACCCATACAAATACAATTAAAAAGGGTTGACCGCATCATCGAAAGATTCTGACTGCTAAATGTAATTAAAAACAAATCGAAGGAAACAAAGGAACACATGGCATACACATTCTTTGCAGTCATATACGCGATCCAATGTATGATAGAGTTTCTAGCTCCATATAACCATATTAGATTATTCTTTTGGGTACATATTTGAATATGCATATAAACTTTATCCTTTTTCAACACATGCAACCACGTGCCCTTCCAATTACATACCAAGTATGTATTGGCCATTAGATTGGAGGGGATAACTTTGTTGTCTTGTCTTGTCTTCCTTTAGGCCAAAATAATATTTTTTTAAGATTAGGCAAAAAATAATCTAATAGTTTAGGTCAAAAGATCATTTAGAAAATAGGTAACTACATATACAATCATCAAGGAGTGAAAAAACTTCTGTCAATTTTTTTAAGATAATAAAAAAATACACAATGAAAAAGTAAATTTAAGGCTTACATGTTTGATCGTTTGATCTCTTATGTTTATTTTAATTTTCAAATTGGTCTCTTACGTTTTAAAAGTTTTAAGTTGGTCCAAAACGTTACTCACGTTGGAATAAATTAGTTCATTCCGTCACTTAACGTTTAAAGATTTGGGTTGACAATATGGATGATAGAACCTTAACTTATTTAGAAAATCAGTTTAAAACATTTTTTAAATTTTTTTGGTTTTATTAAACTCAATATCATGTCACGAAAGAGACTAACTTATTCCAACCTGAGCAACATTTTGGACCAACTTGAAACTTTTAAAACGTAAGGGACCAACTTGAAACTTTTAAAACATAAGGGACCAACATGAAAACTAAAATAAACATAAAGGATCAAACATGCAATTAAGCCTAAATTTAACATAAAGAGAAATTATATTAGCAAGCCCTTTATTGCATATAAACCATTTACTTACAAGAAATAGCCTCTCCAGTCTCCACACAGGGAGAGAACCATAGTGTGAGCAAGAGAATGTTTACATAATTCTCCCCTATGCTTCACTTTCTTCCTTGTACTATAATTTTTTACATGATATAGAGAAAGCAACAAACATCGTACCCAAAAAAAGAAAAGAGTGATGTATATCATCATAGATACAAAAGAAAAAGTTACCAAGGTCAGAAACCTTAACACCTGACCAAACCAATCTACAAAGTCACATCATATGGTGTATTGCTATCAACACCCCCTCATATTAAAGTAGAAGGCAAGTTTCAGGGTGATACTTGAGTTGTTGTTGCTTTGTTTGTTGTTGTTGGGACCAATATGCATGAGCAGTGAGGACCCTATCCAAAAGTTCTTGAGGAACAGGCTCACCTCTTCTTTGTTGAGGAGATATTCTTGCCGTGTGTACCAATGTTTTCCACTTATCCTGCATTATCCAATACCTAATATTATCACATGCCAAACCATTTTTTCTATTATAAGGAAAAAACCAAAATCATACAATACAATACTAATTGAAAGTGACATTTTTCTTTGCTTCTGCATCCATCATTATCTTATACTGTATTTTACTGAAAAAATTGAAACACTACGTATGTGACAATTGAACATTTATAAATCATATTCTAATTTTATGTAAAACTAATCAAACTAGCTAGATAGAATATTAGGCAATCAACAAAAAAACATAAATGGAGCAATAAATAGCTTGCCTAATACACAACCAATTACTTGACTTGATAGAACTACTAATTTGCATTTGGATAGAAGTTAACAGAAGATGTATAAGAAAGCATGCCACCAAAATGACTTGAAGTGTGACAGTCACGTTGTATTTAAATATTTGTTTGAGTAAGAATACAATCTAATAAAAAAAAAATAGTTTTTCTAAACAAAAGGGTAACAAAAAATTTACCTTCAAATCCACATATGTCCTATGCTTTGCATCATCAAAAGCGTGAAGTTTAACATCACGCCACCTGATTTTTTAATGACACATTGGTAAATTAGTAGAGCCATGCACACAGTCGATTAAGGACCCATTGGTATAAAACGAGCTTATAAAAATAAATTAGAAACAACTTATAGACATGTTATAAGTAATTAATTTGTAATAGTTTATCCAAATATTATGCAAGTCTTAGTCATGATATAAATCCAAATAAGTTTTAAATAAATTCTTGCAGAGCTCCCTAAAATCTAAATACTATTTGTAAGGCTTACCTTCCAGTTCCGAGTCTCTCAACTGCTTCAACCAGTGCTTCCACTTCGGCCACAGAAAAAGGCCTGCGAATTCGGCGGCGTTGTGAGATCTCAGTTCGCTTTGGCTTCTGATTCACTGGTAACACAGCTAGTCCCTCCGTATCCATTTCAGGAATAGTTACAAGTTCTTTGGAACCTATCAATCTTTTTTCACCTAATGTATTGATAGAAGGTGCTGAATCATGATCACTTTCAACAATGTTGCCTAAACTGGTTACTTGATGCTCAGCGTCAGAGAAACCATGAATCATCGGAGTCGGATGAATTACAGATGGACTCGAAGTATGCCTGAATATTAATTCTCTTGTTTTAGATGATGAAGATGATAATAAATAATAATACTAATAATAACAACAACAATAACATTTTAATGACAACATCTCCAAGGGAAATTGAGATTTCCACAGAAACACTGATACAGCATATTCTTTTTTTTTTAGTAGGAATCGAACCCAGTACCTTAGGGTTGACAACACTCACACACACTGCAGTACGCACCAACCACTTACGGTAGAACCCGATGGTACTGACACAGCATATTCTAGTTCAAGTAGTTGGGATCATTAATGCAATCAATTGCAAGTTAGGCATTACCCTATTAAAGATAGAGGCATGTTGTCTGCAGTAGGAACATGAAGAGAATCTTTAGCACATGTGAGTGGTAAGCTTTGCGAAGAATTAGGCTCCAAGGTGAAGCCCAAAGCATCCAGCTGGTTATCATGAGAAATTCCAGTTTGAAGTAGAGTTTTATTGTCATCCTTAAGTTTCTTTCCATGGAGAATCATACCAACTCGCAATCCACCTTGAAGTAGAGTAGTCACTGCCTCCATAACTGCTTTCTGCGGACCAAAATTTTGTAAGAGCTGCAGCATAATAGAATTTTCCAATTGTGTATGGCAGAATATAATTTTATTGTACCTTCAAGGAAGCAACAGTTGCAGTTTCAGGAATCTCAATAAAAAGCTCTGGCACTCTAAATGATTTGATCCTAAGCTTCACTGATTAAAACAAAAACATCATTGTGTAAGAACCTCTTTGAAGATATCAATCAAGTCAGTAATAAACAAAATCACTCTCAATCTTCACATACCATGAGAATCTCTAGATCGTAATGCAGAATGACGATACGCTTCCAAGGATGACTTTCCAGGATCTGCATCAAAGATTTGGAATTTACTCAGCAAAATATTCTTGAGATCATTAAGTACAGTGCCTTGAATAGGAGCATTTCAATAAAAGTACAGTGCCTTGAATAGGAGCATTTCATTAATTAAGAGTAAAACCTTTGCGAATCCGAGATGATGAACAAGAAACACCTTGATTCGTGTCATTGTTGGGCAAATAGTAAGTGCAACCACTTCTGATATTTCCATTAGAATTTGAAGTGGAGTTGCAGTCAAAAATCTTCCTCTTTTTGAAAGGAATATTCATTTGAGATATTTGGCGTTTATGATAATTTTTCTGACTGTTGTGAACTCTGTTGAAATTTCTATCCACAACTAACATGTTTCAAATAGAAAAAAGAAGCACGATAAGTGACAAAACAAGAAAGCAAGTAATTTCATATGATAATTAAGCACAAACTCACCATTGTTAGAAAGTGTGTCATGCTTTGATTCTCGAGCGACTTTCCGATATTTAGAAGCCAATCTTTTCCTTATTCTTTGATCACCTATACAAGTCTTTGATCTAAAGGACTTTGTTTTCGAACTAGGGTGAGCACACCCTGAAAAGATTTCGTCATCATCTCTACTAACTACTGTTACATTTTTGCAACCTTTGAACAACGAACTACTAGGCACACTATCGTTATACCCCGACAACTTGGCATTGCCACCTAAACCTATCAGCACTTGAGGTTTTTCATCCATTAGTTCCTCAACACGGCATGCTCCAGTCGCAGTACCGATTGGTACCTTTTCAGATTTTTGTAGCTCATCCTTTACTTTACTTACATCAACATCTAAGTTGCAATCACTACAATCTGGATATCCAGAGGATCCTAATTCAACTTTACTAGTAATATTTTTCATTTCACTGTGGCTTTTCCTATCCACCAAAACGTCAGAAACCAACCTCTCTGAGCAACTAGAACTTGTTACTATAGAAGTCATGCATGAGTGACCATCAATTTCAAGATGCGGATTTTCCTTCGAACAGTGATTTTGACCGTACACCTGCGAAGAAAAAGCAGAGAAACATTTCCTGTCACTACTTACGTCATCAGAAAGCTCGGCTTTCAACGACTTATTTGCATCCGGGCAACCTTCCTTAACAAATCCGTGTTGAAGCCTTCTGTCACAACTAGCTTCATTAGGAAGCTCGGCTTTGAATGGTTTGTTTGTGTCTTGGCCCTCTTCTTTAACGAATCCATGTTCATCTTTTTTCGATGATCCATCACCGGGTGTGATTGGATTCTGTTTCTCTTGCAATAAAGTGCCGGCGGCTACAGTGGCCAATAAGTCAATCGCACACATTTGATTGTGTTCCACACTTCTTTGAAATGTATCCCTCTTCTACGAAAAATCATCAAAAAGAAAATTAGTTACATGGATTGTTTTGCTAATCATGAAAATAAATAGATAATAGTAATCAGCACCATAAGCGAAGCAGAATTCATTTACCCTAGGTGATCGTGTGGCACGCGGCTTTGTTGGCACCTGATAGCCAACAAATCCATAATCTATCCTCTTCTGCGCCACCATATCTCAGAAACCATGCCAAAATAAGAAATGGTCAAATAAACTTCAACGCCACGTGTTGCTTGACCCTGCCAGTCTTAATTTTGAAGCCTGACATTTAACACACAAACGTGATGTTTCAAAATTCAAACACATTATGGTAAGCTGATATGAATAAAGAAAGTGAATGACAGATCATATTGTTTGTTCACACAACACATTCCATTAATCCATTTTTTCCCTCACAACCATGCTTGAGGGCGAGGAAATATCTTACATGAGGACATCCCAAAAATTGTGAGAAAATCAGAGAAACGAGATTTATAAGGCCTAAATTCAACAACAATTACTGTGAAGACGTAGATCGTCATAATTTTAAAAAAGAAAATGGAAAATGCATTGATTATATATGTAATCATTTCATAAAATGGGAAAATAAGTGCATATAGTACTCAAAAAAATAAACCCCAAGAGTAATCATTGGTAAATAATGAGAACAGATTCAAATGAAGACGCGATGGTTCATCTATGAGTAACATATTATCAGCAAAAATAAATCTAATACATCAACAATCTTCAAAAAACTTAAAAAAATAAATTAGAAAAAGAGAATAAAAAACTAGTATGGGACATAAAAGTTGAAGAAGAACACGAGAAAGGGATTCCAAAACAAGACCAGATTCCAGAATCCAGACACATTCACGAGAAAAAGGACTAAACAAGACAAAGGTCACAAAACCGATCTTAAACCTCAGAGAAAAACGGATCTCACAAAAAGTAACCAATTCACCAAACAACAACATAAAAAAATAAAACCCTATCACAAGCAACATGGAAATCAAAGATCAAATCAACACAAACTCAAACTAAACAAAAAACAAAAGATCAACAAAACCAAAAGAGTGCATAAACAGAGAAGAAGAGAGAGAGAAGAACAAAACAACTAACGAATTGTGTAAACAGTGTTCCGAAAACTGAAAACTCACGTGCCCCAACCACACAAACAAACACTCCCAAAACAAAACCAAACACGTCAAAATTTCAACTTTGTTCTAGAAACAACGTTATCATAATCTCAAACCCCAAAGATAAACCCAACAACAGTTTTTTTTCTTTTCTCTTTCAACAAAACAAACAAACAAAAAGTTAGCATATTTTAAGGAAACAAAACAAACCCATCAAAGATTCAACAAAAAAATCACCTTTCCCCACAGAATTATCTTCAAAGATCAAATCTTTAACACCAAATGAATCGAAATTTCGGCAAATTCATGCAAAATGTGAGATCGGGGTATATTCGGATTCCATCACAAATAAAAAAAAGTTACACTCATTGAAAAAAAACATGATTTCAAGTACCCATTAACAAGATAATTCGATTAACGTTGTTGGGTATGGTTGTTGCTGAATCTGAAATGAATCTAAGAAACGTGTAAGTTCTGTTATGAGAGAAAAAAAGTAAAACCCTTGTGAAAACAAAAAACCACCTTAAACCCCAAGAGTTTATAACATTGACCGTGAGTTACCGGTTCTATCGGTTGTTGTAGCGAACATTACCGGATATAGCAGGTTACTGGTGAAGACAGCGTTAGACCGGTTCCACGCAATCACTTGGTTGATTTGATGATGACACGTGGATGGGTTTTGGATCTTGTGGCTGATTCTGGTCCGCTTGATCGTGAATGACGCTTAGTCACTCACTCACTCAAATTTTCTTTTTTGACAATTTTGACCTTCAGTTGAATCTGGTTGATTATTTGTACCTTCTTTTTTTAGTTTCAAATTTGATTTGTACTTGGGGAAATTTTTGTCACACTTCAATGCACTTGCATCACGCACGTAGTAAAGCTAAAAACTAGTAATATTCTTTTTTTATTCGGAATAATGTTCTTTTTTGTTTCTGTGGGATCGCGGAAAACTGAAGCTTGATTATTGTAATATTTTTACTTGGAATTCATTCATCCAAAGTTATACAGTCTTTAATCATTGTAAAAAAAATGTATTTTTTAATTCATTAAATAACAAGTGTATTTGGTCAATAATATTAATTAGATGCATCGGTTATTCAACAAATTTAAATAGTCTTTTTTTATATAATAATGGCGTGAGGGTGTAATTTATTGAAGCAATGGTCGTTTTTGTCTTTAAATATATAATGAGTTACCCAAGATAATCCCTCGGAGTATCGAAATTTTAAAATAGTATCTGATCGTATACTTCTTTATTCAAAATAGTATTTGACATTAAAGTAGTCTTTCAATGCTAACATTAACTCTTATGACATATAGATTGATATGACAGTAAGTAAGTATATATAAAAATTAATATGATAATAAGTAAATATATTGAATGATTAATATGACAACGAGGAATGCTAGCAGCACTCTCTTTTCAACACTCTCTCAAACATTCACTCTCTTATTGGATGAATCAATGTATGTCTCACCACTTTATGTGGGTTCTATTTTCAAAACGTAGGACCCACATTGATTTAAGCCAATTAGAAAGTGAGTATTAGAGATAATGTTTAAAAGAGAGTGTTGCTAGCACTACTCATATGACAATACTAACAACGCATTCTAATGTATTTGACCAACATAATGCATAATCAATGATTGTTTTGAGTTTTTATATTTAGGAGATTATTGTGGTTAGTCGTTACGGATCAAAGACCAAAATGATTATTGCCCTTTTTTTATTCGAGAGGTTGTGAGAAGGAATACATAGTTGGTTTAGCAAGTTTAATTAAGAAATACAATTGATTTTGAATGGGAAAGGGAAATTATGAATGTTTTTGCAAAAATACCTTCCACTAAGGAAACAAAAAGGAAAATTAAAATAATTAAAAAATAATTGAGTTCTTGTAAGGCTATCTTCAAATATCATATTGTGCTAAAGCAACAATCAAGCATTATCTCACTAAGTGGGATCGGTTAAATAAATCAAATTAAGTCATAGCGTTCTATCATAAATCATATTTGAATTCAACTCATGGACCTCTAAATCCTTTCTAATGGTTTCTCTTATAGTTTTTCTAGTTCTCCTGTCGTCTCTTTTGGCTTGACTATCCTTCATCTGATATACTCTTCTTACAACGACATCTACATGGTCTTCTTTCTACATGCTCAAACTATTTAAACCTATTTTCTACCAACATTTTTACTATAGGTGCTACCCTCGCTCTCTCCCTAATAGTATCATTATTAATCCTACCCTGTCTAGTCTTACCACTCATCCAACGCAACATCCTGATCTCCGCAACAACCGAACATCCTCATCCTCATCAAAGTGTGTTATTCCTTAAAAAAAATATCAGAGTGTTAATCAACTTTATACAAAAATATCCTTGATCTATCATTTATCTATCTTTTTTTTTTACAAATCATATATCTATCTTAACAATTGAAGATAATATTGGAAAGAGAGTGTATATTATTAACGTGTTTAATGCAAAAATAGCTAGATTCTTGTGTTTTTATTAAAAGTTATTTTTTTAAAAGAAAAATGTTTATATCATCTTATTAATAATAAGTTGTTCAATACAGTGAGGTACATTAAAATAAATGACGGGACTAGTTAATAGTGTGGCAACCCCCACAAGGTTATGAACTATCTCATTTGATTGTCGCCCGTTGAACTCAACCCGAGAGTTTGTGAAATGAACAGTGAGAAAAGTCTTCTACGATCTGAAATTACCAGACCAAATTTCGTGATGCTAATGCGATGATGATGAAATGTATATGTGGTAAGCTTTGAATCTAAAGTGAAGTCCGCATTGTCAAAGCGCATGTCACTGAACCATTGTAAAACATGGAACAACCTTAAAGCTTCTCCCAAAATCTTCTTTGTCACGATAGTTTTTGTAGTCAAGGGGTAGCTTTGGCTAGTGGCTACCCCAAGCTTTTTATTTCCATTGAATAAATAAATATATTAATATAGTTAGCTACCCCAATAGTATATTTTTAGCTACCTCAAATAAATTCATTTGTAAAAATTTAGTATAAATTAAAAGATTAAAAAACAATTACTTGACTAATAAACTTATTTGTCTTATTTTGGTCTCTACAACAAACTATAATGAAAGCATTTTTAGCAATAAAATTATCGATAGTCGAACAAAATGAACAGTACACATGGTTTATTTGTTGACGCTGAATAATAAATTGTTGGTCTATTTAGCAAATATTCAATTATGAATATATTTGTCTCCTTGAAACCTAAATTTATAGTGATTAAACATTTTTAACCCTTAAATGTAACATAAAATTTTAAGAAAGATAATTTTTCTTTGCCTCAAAAAAATTCTTTGTACTTGGCCCCCTCGTAAAAATTACTTTAGCTTCGCCAAGAAAATGTTATATTGTCGCGTCATGAATGAATATAATTAAGTGATACAAAGACAAGTATTACTTAGATAACTATAGAGGAGATATAAAGATGGTTTGATTACTCAGGTGAGAGAGTTATTAAAGAATAAAGATACGAGAAGATTGAGGGTTTGATATATCCATCTCCATGATTTTCATGATAGATGTGACTTGATATCAGACTTTGGGGGTAGATAAGTGGCAAAAATTACAAAATTAAAAAGAAAAATCAAACATTAAAAAAATATATTTCTTACTTATTTTCTTTAATTAATTCCTTCAGAGATAGGACAAAGTATTCTTATACCTGCATACTTATTACTAACATTATCATACTAATACGTACTCTCAGAAAAATATAACATACTTAATATGTGTTATTACAAAAACATATTAGTATATGAAAGCTTAATTAATTTATAATGGAATGCATGAATTGTAAAGTTGAGGGAGATTGAAGTTCACGTAACTTCAATAGGATTACTTGACGTAAAAGCCATATTCAGATCTCAGGCTCACCCAACAGGAGGAAAAGTAAGATGAGAAAGAGACTCTACGATGAGGAGGATTTCCTCTTAGATGACCTAGTTTACCAATCCTGCAAATTAGATATAGGAATTTGAAAATGAAAAGTTGATAGTAAAATCAAATTAATAAATTAATTAATTATGCACTTAGAACTTTAAAAAACAATTGGGGAAGGGGAATGTTTTTTATTGACTAAACTCAGAGTCTTCGTGAACATAGTTCAATTGAAAGAGTCATCATGATACGTATGGTTTGAACCTTGAATTTTTCATTTATTCACCTTGTGAGTAGGCATGGCAACAAAACTGATATTCGCGGTTACCCGCCCGAACCAAAACAATTTGACGGGTTTTCCCCATTTTGATTGAGTTTGGGTATGAATATGGATTTTTCCCGATTTCAAAACACGGGTATGGGACGAGTAACAGGTATATAGATACTCACCCCGAACTCATACTCAAAACCGTCCCAAATGTAAAAAATTATTTTATGTTGATATGTCATGTTATTTTGTTTGATAATTGTCATGTTAATAAAAACTACCATTGATATTTAATGGATCAACTAAATGATTTTGTCTAACAAATGTTAAAGTGAGTGTATTGTTGGATAATGTATTACAACGTTGCTCTTGGGGATGCACAAAAACTTCTATTTTTTATCAAAAAATTTATTCAATGCGGAGACGGGGATGGGGCGGGGATACCCGAACCCGTCGGAGACGGGAATGAGATTCAATTTCTCATCCTTGGTGGATATGGGTAGGGTAACAGGTAAGTATATGAGAATCGGGTATGGGGACGGGGAAGGTAAAACCCGTCCCCACCCCCGCCCCATTGTCATGCCTACTTGTGAGGTCAATTTCTAGTCACTAGACTATTTGATTGTCAATAATGATCGTTTTACAATTTTCTCTAAGAAAAGTAAACTATACATCTTGAGAGTATGTGACCAACACCATTCAACTAACACTTCAAATTTAATGCTCTTAGACTTATAACTTGATCGGGACCAACCTTAGACATAGGCTTGAGATGTAACTGCCTAGGGTCCAGGTTTGTAGGCGCCCAAGTTTTAAATAGGGGTGTGTATAGCAAGGGGGTTTATATAGAAAAACGCAATGGGGACGCAAATATGAACATAGTTTTCTGCCTTAGTGGTACTTTTGCTATATACCCCTAGCTAGTGTTTTCAACCCTAAATTTCATTATCAAATTAGTCATACAAAAACTTGAAATGTTTTTTTTTTTGGCCAAATAACCCAGTGACTAGAACTCACACATTTTAAATGTGAAAAAGTGAAGTGATAGAGGTTCGAACCCCTGCCCTTGCATAAATTATGCAATGTTCCTACCAACTGAGCTAAGCTCATGGGGACAAAACTTGAAAATTTAAATCGTGAAAATGAAAAAATTGATGATAATTCAGTGTTCCTAATAATGTGTCAAACACATCTAATACTGTAAATTTTAGTGATGATTATGGAAAAGAAATTCCTTGTTTTGATATATATATATGATCGAATAAGTTGGGAGAATCTTAATAACAAATCAAAAGATATTCTAGTTGGCAAGAGTGGCCTATAAGAGAAATGAACTTTAACTTTCCTAATGACAAGTATCTTTGGTATTTCTCATATGCGAATTATTCAAGAAAATTAAGAAATGGTGAGATTATAGATCTAAAATTGCTAGTTCATTGCAAATATGTTGACAAAGTATATTGCTTTTTTTGTCAGACGAGCTTATAAGCTATTCGCTATAAGTTACAAGCTAATTTTTTGGTCTTGCCAAACATAGCCTAGTGACCTGAGTTTGCTCCTTGCTAGTGATAAGTGCTAGAAAGCGTTAATTTCATGATTCATATTAAACACTTTTGGTTACTTGTTTTACAAGTTATCCAAGGAAAAATCAAAAAATAATGAGAAAATACGTTTTTATACTCCTTATGTCTTACTTAACCCAATTGTGCAGGAAAAGAGTGATCAAGACATGAACTAATGAAAGAAAAAACAAAAAGAGGAGCAACCTGCAAATTTTAGTTTCCAACTATCATGCCTCGCCAAGCACAACATTTCCTGCCTGGCGAGAATTACAGGTCCTCTGACCTGTTTGACCAAAACTTGTCCTGCCTGGCAAGATGTCGCCCGAGCAACAAACTGTGGCCATGGCGGGAATGAAGTTCCAGAACCCATGTTTTCCAAGATCATACGTCGCCATGGCGACAAATGTCCTGCCTGGCGAGAAAAGGTGGTTTGGGGCAAGTGGATGATGACGTGGCAGAAACCCACTGGCAAAGAAAGCTGATGTCACCATAGTGACAAAAATCCCGCCTGACAAGAAAGCAAAATTCTGCAAAAGTATAAAAGTCTTTCTTCTCATTTCAGAAACATTATTATCAGATATTATGCTATTCTAGGGAGAGAAAAACAAGGGAAAATTCATAGAGACCCTTAAGGAGCAAAGAGCACAAGGATTGAAGGGATTCACAAGATCATTGAGACATCGTGGCTTGCTTCCATTCCATCTCTTCTTTTCTCCTTGTAAGGTTACCATGACAATGAGTAGCTAGACTCTTTTTGTTGGGATTAAATGTAATCAACTCTACCAGTATGTATTCCCTTTGATTATGATGTTGTTTGATTTTAATTATCTCATGATGTTGAGGTTATTCTTGTTTTCCATGCTTTTGATCCTATAGATTTGATTTGTATTGAAAAATACCTTTTGAATCTAGGTTAGAATAATCTTCTACCAAAGCTTTTGTTTTAGACATGGAATTTAGGTTTTGATAATTTCTTTGAGTATTGGAACCCAAAGCTTTTGTATCGTTTAATAGCTTGGAAAATCAACTATACAACAATACAATCGACTATTGGATCGTTTAATAGTTTGGGAAATCGATGATTGAACGACCCAATAGAAGTCACCACATCATTTGGACACGAATGATGTTGCCGAGCAATATGCGATAATATCAATTGATAATTAGAATCCGCAACACTAATCCGAGAATACGTATAAGTAGGTTGATGAAGTTTAATCCCAACATAATCATTTCCATGTTAACTCTCTAACCTCTTACAATGTCGTAGTTTTATAGTTTATGAAACAAAATATTGTGAAACCTTAGCTCAGAATGACATTGATTGTTGAACGACTTAGAATATCGCATCAGTCCCTGTGGAGACGATAAACAAAAATACTTACTTTTGATACTACATAAGCTAGTAACTGAAGGCTTAAGTGACAATTAACACATCAATTTTTTATTTTAATATCTCTCTCACATATATTTCCTCCGGTAATTATTATAAATAAAATTTTACTTTTTAAATACATTGAATAATTAATATTCCCATTCTATTTTGTGTTTTCTTAATTTTAGTCTCCTTTATGGTAATCTTATTATAAAAATAAAAAAAAAACACATTTTTATATACTTGTATCAAACAGGTAAAAAAATCATATTTTTTTAAATAATTTTTTATTAAGATAAACAAGCATAGAATAACTTATTTATTAAAAATAAGATAAAATAACCTATGTAACAAACATACTCTATATACTCAAATAATTTATTTTTAATTTTTAATTTGTAACAAAACAGACCTTATTCGTTGGGTAAACGAGTGCTTATCATTTTTTTTAAGGGGAGTGCTTATCATTTAAATTCAAAATTTAAGCACATATATAAAGTTTGAAACGATTTATTTTATTTTATTTTTATTTTGCATCTATCTAGTACCTAACTCACTGAAACTTTTAGTTCCCAGTTATCTTCTAATTCTTCACTCTTTTTGTTACCTGGCTGATTCGCTTACATTCCCCCTTTTACCAAACCCTAATTCCCAATTTAACTGCTCTCGCCGTTTCTCATAGTTACCCAATCTACCTTCAGATTCAAAAATCTCTACTTTACACTAATTAATTCAATACCCATTATTTATTTTATCTTATAAATATTCAATTTGATTAAATTTTGATTATTCTTACTTGAATCTCACGATGAAAGAAGCTAAATCTGTTCCTCAACAACACCACCAGAATGGTCACCTTTCTCCTTTCAAATTCGCCAAATTGCTCGATCCCGAAGCTTCTTGGGACAAGGTTCGTCTTTCACTTCTCTCTCTTCAAAGTTGTCCTGTTTTCATGTTTTTCGATCTGTTTGAGGTTGTTTTTTCAGGAAATAGGTTATATTAATAGCACCCAGATTTTATTTTTTTTGAGTAAAAAAAAGTGGGTTTTATTAATATACTATGGTGCTAAGTTTGTACCATTAATTCACTCTTGACTTTTTAAATTGAACACTAATTTGATGTTTAATATCTATGGAGGTCCTATTCCTTGTTTAATTAGAGGAGTAATTTGAGTATTAACTCTTAATTGATTATATTTAGACACGGCATAAGTATCAGTGATTTGGATTGTTGACTTTTTTTTTTTTTTTTTTTAGTTTGGAGGAATTAAGATAATGAAATAGAACATAACAGAACAAAACATGTCCTTAATTTGTTCACTGATTCATTGATATTGTTGGATTAAGATAAGAAATATCTAATGTTGCATTTAATTTTAGTAATTGCTATGCATTTAGCTTAGTTATTTTAGTAAACCAAGTTATTCCCTGCTCCCAACTGTGGAGACTAATCCTTTAAGGTAACTGAGAGAGTGAGATCCATTTAAGGGGTTGGCTTCTCCCAACAAATATTTTTCCATATGCATCGGCCAGGGATCAAACCCTGGACTGAATGGTTAAGAGACCCAAGTATCTAGAACTTGTGCCAAACTATGTTGGTTGCATTTAGATGATATGAGTTGGACCGTGATCTCATTATCTATGATCATCCTCTGTCCTTGATTAAGCATTCAGTTTTGCTGATTTGTTGGGTTGGGAGTTTCTGCTCCCTGTTTGACTCTAGTGTAGTTTCTTCTTTTGGGTTTAATGCAACATGGTTACTGGTGGTTTATTTAATAGTGGTCCTGAGTTGGACAGTGATCTCATGATCTATCAACATCTTCCACCCTAGATTAACCATTTAGTTTTCACTGATCTGTTTGGTGTTCCTACTCCTTGTTTGATTGCTATGCAATTTCTTCTTTTGGGTTTTTATCCCACGTAATTTATATAAAAAAATACCAGTAATTGTTATGCTTAGCTGTATGTAGTATGTGATTGATATGGATGCAGCTTCTCTAAATTGTGGAAGGTACTTTAGAAGGTCAATGAATTGCTTTGTGATAATTGCGCACGTCTCGTTCTAGAGGAGTTAAATGTATTGAGTTGATTTCATTTTCCTAACCAGCTTCTCTGTTTTTGTCTTTCACCTCCTCAACCCCAAATAGGATCAACTTGGAGATGTATTGCATTGGATTCGACAAGCAATGGGCCTTGTATTTGGATTACTTTGGGGCGCCTTTCCAGTCGTTGGGGGATTTTGGTTTATCCTGTAAGTGTTTATTTTACCGATCCTGTATGTTTATCTTAAAGTTGTCTCTATCACTCTATTCATAAGCTATTGGCTTGCCTGATGATTTAGTCTTTCTGGAATAAACAACTTGATTGGTTTTATTACTTTGTGCGTACATAATTTGATGTCAATACAATGCATAAATCTGAAAATATCATCTGAAATACAAATGCTGGAGAAAATTTTGTTGGTCACCTTTGTTCTTACAGGTTGTCATCCCAATATTTGCATCACACTTAGGAGTACTGTTCTTATAAGTTGCTGCTCTAAGTACAGAAATTAGGGAACCCCCTATATCTGTAAATTTTATTCAGAACTTGGTCCTGAAATAAAAAACAATGGAGGCGACCACTTAAAAAATAGCACATCTTTTTACATCAGTTCTTCATTTTTATTTCTGTCAATTAAATGTGTCATTATTTATTTGTGTTATATACACATACATATATTATATATTTTTGTCAACTAATGAGTTAGATAGGGATATGATATATGATAGAACATTATGGCAGCGTTTGATCCTTGCAACCGACCCCACTTAGTGGGATAAGGCTTGGTTGTTGTTGCATATATTTATATACTATTTGTTTTCATTTTTTGGAGATCGTCTAAAACCTTGTTGAATAAATTTTTAAAATGAGACCAAGTTACATGGATCAAGTGATCGTCTTTTACATAAATTGGTTCTCTTTGTACCAGTATGTATTAGAAAATTTATGAGTTGTCGATACCTTTCTAGATATACTGTATACAATTTCTTATCCATCAAATGTTGCTTTGTGAGGTGAAATTTTAATTGTCCAGAAGATAATCCTTACCTTCATCATTTGTCTTTCCCAACCCAGATTTAGGACAAAACTCTCTATGTTCCTTAGATGCTTGTATAGTTATTCTCCAATCAAAATATAACCAGTACTGTATTTTACACCTCAAATGTGAGATCATCACATACAAGTGTGAGGAAATTAAAAGGCAAAATTACTCCTGCGGTCCCTTAACTTAATTTTAGGTAACGATTTAGTGCTTTATATTTTTTTCATGTCATTTTGGTTCTTTTATCCGTGTTTGGATATGTATTTCAAGCTTTAAATCTATGGTTTTCTTTCCCTGTGAGCGCTCCGTCTTAAATATAGGTTGTGCCCCAAAGAAAACCTTAGATTTGAAGCTTGAAAGTCCATTTACAAACATGGCTGAAGGACCAAAATGATGTGAAAGAAAAAGATGAAAGACCAAACCGTTACCTGAAAATTAAGTTAAGGGACCATGGAAGTAATTTTTCCAATTCAAAAATAGTACACATTATGTTTTTATCAGAGAACAATACCACAAAGCAACAAGCACCAGGGAACTTTATGATTTTGGTTTCTAAATTTAACATTGCACTTGTAGGCTATTTGCAGTATGATCTAACACTTCTTCAGTTTGTGTTTGTTCCTAAAGTATATTTTTCCCATTTGTATTGCAGCTTTTTAGTTTTGTCCTCCGGGATCATATATGGTTACTATTCAGTAATATTGAAGATTGATGAAGAGGAATTTGGCGGCCATGGAGCCCTCCTCCAAGAGGGGCTTTTTGCATCTACAACTCTTTTCCTGGTAATGTAATCTACATTACTTTATTAACCGTAGAAAGTTTCTACACCCACACAAAAAAAATTGCTGATTTTTACTGTTCCACAATCTAAGACTTCTTTTCTAATCTGTGCAGCTTTCCTGGATTCTAGTCTACAGTTTAGGACACTTCTGATCGGCGGGAACTTGAAGCGTTGCTTTAATCTCAGTGACATTTAAAAGTTTATATTTGATTTCATGTTTGGCCATAGTGTTCTGAAATCAATGAGAAAAATGTGGGTTGCGGGTATTTACTTTTCAATGTAAAACGTTCTGATTTTGTGGAAGGTGAATGATTTTGCTTCTGTAGCTGTTCTAGCTAGCATTCCTAATGACACCACATGTTTGTGGCAAATTATGGATAGTAGAATTAATGACAATCAAAATTCTGTTTATTGACCTGTTTAATAAAGGTGCTTGTAGGCAAATTCTGAAGGACACCTTTGCTAATTCTGAAGGACATCTTTGCAATTGTCAAAATTATTTCTTGCTCTGTCCGTATGTCCCAATATTTTGTCCCTCTGATGCCTCCGTTAAATACTTACGGGTCTTGTTAACCAGTGCCCCCGGGGCACTGGTTAAGGAATCCAAAAGTAAAAAAATTGTCTTGGAAATATAAACTGTTACTTTTGACTAACTAATTATTACACCACTTTTTAATAAAATCTTACCTCTTTTAACTGCTTAACCAATGTCCCAGGGGCACTGGTTAACATTGTCCAATACTTAATTTTGAAGATTATGACACTTGAATTATGATATTAAAAAGTTTGCAACCAGATTAGTATTGCACATCAAATGTTTCTTCTTTTTGACGAGTGCATAACTAGCTATGCACATTACACAAAGGTTTACTAAGGATGTCTTTGCATTCTGAAAGTATTTAGTTTTAAAAGAATTTGTTTATTTTAAATTCCTAACAAGGAAATTGAAGACTTGTGTTGTAAACAATTACATAGAGAAAATATGAAAGAAAAATTAGAAATAATCCATTTTTAAAAGTAATTAAAATAAAGTTTGATACTTTTCAAATTTCTAGAAATGCTATACATGTTTTTAAAATATAAAGAAATTGATGATTAATCTTTCGTTGAGGAGTATTTAAGATGAGTTCTCGTCAACTTGATTTTTATTTTTATTCTGTACGCAATAGCTGAAGATTGAACTCATCACTTATTTAAGGTGTCAAAATCACTTACCATTTAAATCAATCATTTAAATCCAATGATAGTAATTACACTTTATTTTAGAATGCCATACTAAGCATACATATATGTTTTTGATATGATGCTAAGTACACGTTACAATGTTTATTATTTCACAAATTGATTTCGTGGTATAAATTGAAAATGTTTAAGAGATCATTACAAATAAAATATGAAATTAATTCGGTCAAAAGATGACCTGATCACGGTGCGAAATTCTTTTCGTTTTTTTTCTTCTAAAGAATTTAACGCTGAAACTCATACTAAGTGTCGAGAAGTGGAGAATCTTGAATTTAACTTTGCACCGGTGCATATCAAATGTCCTTGTAGCTACCATCAAAGTTGTGTTTATGGATAAATTTCATCCTTTTATGGATCAAGCATAATATTGACTTGAAATTCACTTGTTAAGGTGAATAAGTGGATAATTTGATGTTTGAACTTTGACATCTACATATATAACGCAATGTCTTTATCAAATGAGTTAAACCCACGATGACAAAAATTCATTTCTTCTATCACTCTCTTTATTGATATTTTGTAACTAAAGTAATATATCATGCACTTTTGGAGACATTATTTTACCTTAAGTGAAATTTTAGTCATTCCATTTTTAAACCAACTTTTTTGTCTCTCTATTATACATTTCTTGAGTTTTTTTTAATCTGCCGTCAATTTTGAAGATGTGTCATCCTCATTAATGACATGGCTGCGATATGGCAAAGTTGTCTTTAATAAAAAAGAAAGCTACCCAAATTATTGTTAGTTTAGTTAAGAACCAATGATATGGCAAAGCGTCGCAGCAAACACATTCTAAACTATCAATGATTTTTTTAATCCCTCAAATTCATAATTTTCTTAAACTTTGTTATAATAAAAAAGAAAGTGTATTTTTAAGTTAAAAACCATACGAAAATCGATAAAAAAATAAACCTAAGTTTTGTCCTTAGAATTTGACTGTAAAATAATTCTTACTCCAATAGAACTCATTAACCATTTCAACCTAATCACTTAGTTACATCATGGCCTTTTTTTAAGGACATTATTACCTATTTTTATACCAAACTTTTACATATTACAACCGTTATTAAATTATCAATTAATAGTAATATATTATCAACTTATAGCTTAGTTTTTTTTTTAAGGAATTTAAACTTATAGCTTAGTTGTGGAAATGACATTTTTAGCTCAAATGGCAATAGTCTTAAAAGCAGAGCTTAATTGTTGGAAAAATTAATAATGAAATTGCTCTGTTAGTAAACAAAAGTCATCAATTTTCCCTTAATAAAAGTCATCAATTTCAAACAAATATTTAAACTCAAATGATTAATAAGTTTCACCTAATTACGAATTGTTCGAAAAAATTGAAGTTTTTACTTACAATTCTTGATAATATTTTATTTATCTTTCAATCGAACTCCAAATTTTTATTGATTAACACACAAAAAAGTCATTGATTTTATTGGTTACAAAAAAGCATCGATTTTTTTATTTATTTTTGCAAGGAATTTTTTTTTTTGAAGAAAGGCATCGCTTATATTAGAGTGTATATATGTATCATACCAAAAAAAGAAGTATATACATGTGAGTCAGGATTCATTGACATCAAGTGTAAGTCAAGAGACTTACACCAAATCCTAATGAATTTTATTTGTACCAAAAAAATAAAAATAAAGAAATGAATTGTAGTCTACGTTGGTAGGAAAATTGCGTAACAGAGACTGAGGTTCGTACCCCGGACACCCTACTAATTCATCTTATAAATGTGATTTTTTAGGTTGCATAAGCTTAGTTACGAAATATCAATAAAGAGAGTGATAGAAGAAATACCAATTGTCCCCATGAGCTTATCTCATTTGCTAAGGGATAATGCATAATTTGTGCAGGGATCGGGGTCCGGACACCCCACTTATTCATCTTAAAGGTGAATCTCTCTAGCCACTACGTTACTTGACAAAAAAACAAAAAGAAGAAATACCAGCTAAGCGTATATTATATTTTTTGGGTACATAACCTATGTTATACTATTAACCTTTAACCAAAAAAAAATGTAAAATAGAAAATTATTATTAATTATTTTAGGGGAAAATAACTATTACTAAAATAATACTTGATGATCATTTTATAATTGTTCTAAATGGAATCTGAACTGCATTTTTCGAGATTATAAAGTCAAATATATAAAAAAATACATGACTTTAGGGTGACTTTTTTACTTCTAATTACACTCTTAAATACACTAGTTTATAAGAATGCTATATTGTTGGTGTCATTCAAAATATTTATATTTTTAATCAAAATTAAAATTTCATAAAATCTATTAATCGTAATTTATACACATTAGCGTAATAAAAAGAGCAGACATCCGTACCCATTTAGCTCATGCTTGTCTGAAAGCTAGTAAATATAATGAATAACGTTCTATGAGTTATTGATTTCATATACAATTTGGAATATAAATCTATTAATTTTTTGATGTTGTTAAACACACTTTTCACCGTGTCCATGTATGTTGAATTTACACATTATTGTCATATTTTTTATGTTAACCCTTAAGTTTTTAGCGGAGCAGATCCAGTAATATGGAGTTTGACCGGAATGTAAGTGAATTCTGGTAAAGAAATGGTGATATTCAATTTGGATGTCCCTTAATGATTCGTTTTCATGTAATCACTTAGCTACATTATTATCTACTACTATGGTCTGGAATGTAGGTAAAAAGAAAATCAAACAAAATTAATGTATCTAGTTAAAAATTTAGATCAAATACATCTATTTCGTTTGATTTTGTTGTTGTTGTTGTTTATAGTCGAGACCGAAAGAAGTATTTTGATGTAAAATGTTTACATATTACAACTGTTATTAAATTATAAATTAATAGCAATAAATTATCAATTTATAGCTTAATTGTTGAATTTTTTTAATAAATTGGTCTACTAGTAAACAAAAGTCATCAATTTTTCTTTAAAAAAAAAAGTCATCAATTTTAATTAAGTTGTCGAACTCAATTAGTTACCGAACTTCACCTAGTAACAATTTGTTTGATAGAATTTAGGCCAAGACCCTCTTGTCCTCCAAAAAAATAAAAATAATTCGATAGAATCTAAGTTCAATTAGGAACTAATAGTTCTTAGAAATGAATAGCTCACTTGGTTGGGTTAAGGAATTAAAAAGGTTTTTTTTTTTGGCATGATAAGGGATTAAAAAGTTAATTGTTCAGGGTTCAAATTCTAAAAAAAGGAAGAAAATACTAACCATTAACATATTAACATTTGTATATGAATATAACTTTCAAACGAATTTCAATTACTTGATCTCCTTTCTCTAGAAACCAAATGCTAACACACAAAAAAAAAAAGTCATTAATTTATTGGCAACAAAAAGGCATCAATTTTTTTTATAAAATGGTATTGATTTTAGGGTTAAATAAGTTTTTCGTCTTCATAAATATAGCGAATTTTGATTTTAGTCCCTATAAAATTAAATTGAATGTTTTCATCCTCACAAAAAAATTTATTTTGTTTTTCGTCCCTAATGAAAATTTATTTTGTTTTTCGTCCCTTATGTTATTTTGTTTCTTACACTTCAGTATAACCTTGAACCCCTTACCAAATTTCTCCTTATGTCTTGCACTAACAAGCATGAATAAAGAAACAATTTACTTTGCCCCTTAAATTCAAATAAAGCTCAATGAATTTGTGCATTAACTAAAAAACATAAATAAAGAAACATTGTTTACTACACATAAAGAAAAATTGCAATTATATTAGGCATTAGCTCCTATAAATAGATCAACTCGCACACTCACCCAACACACCAAGATCACTTCTTTCCCTCTCTTTCAAAGTTGCATTCTCGTATCACAAAAAAATGGCCAAAACTCTAGTATTGTTTTTCCTCTTACTCCAAATAACCTCTTTCATAGCATTTGCTGAAGAGCTAAAAACTCTTCATCACAAACCAGCAGCTCCACTTCATCCCCCAACTAAGTCGCCGGTTCATAAACATTGGCTAGCCCACCTCATCACAACTACTCACCATCTCATGCACCTTCTCATGTTCACACTCCTTTACATCCTCCTCGCCCTGCCAAACCTCCAATCCATCACCACCACCAGCATGAACATCATTCACCATCCCCTACCCCTTCACATGTTCACACTCCTTTACATCCTCGTCACCCTGCAAAACCCCCAACTCATCATCGTCATCACTCTCCTGCTCATGCCCCTATTAAGCCTCCGGTTCACACTCCTTTACATCCTCCTCACCCTACCAAACCTCCAACCCATCACCACCACCATCACTCACCATCCCCTTCCCCTTCCCATGTTCACATTCCTTTACATCCTCGTCACCCTGCAAAACCCCCAACGCATCATCATCATTACTTTCCTGCTCATGCCCCTATTAAGCCTCCGGTTCACACACCTTTACTTCCTCCCCGCCATGCAAAGCCCCCAACCCACCACCATCACCATCCTCCGGCTCATGCCCCTACTCACACACCTCTTGTTTCAAGAAGTTTGATAGTTGTTGAAGGAGTTGTTTATGTCAAATCATGCAACCATGTCGGTGACGACACCTTAAAGGGAGCTACACCGCTTCTTGGTTTGTTTCTCAACTTTATATGCAGACTCCAATTTATTTTATTTTTGCTTTTTTATTTTACAAAGATTTTTTTATTTTTATTTTTATTTTACTACGATCTTTTGTCACATTGAACATTGCCTACAATCTTGCATGAAGAATCAAAAATACATAAATAATATATTCTTTCAACTTTAGTATATTTTTTTGGCACCTTCTTTACCTTTTCCCTAATATTTTATGTATAGTGTAGATAGATCTATAAATATTATTACAACCATAGCTTTGTATATGCATTCTTTTTGTGTTTTTTCATTGATAGGACAAGGTTGTTGAAAATAATTTCTGTAGATACAAAAACGTAACACATTATTTTTGCCTACAAAATAACACATTATTTAATTATTTCAAAAACATATTTTCTACATTTTTTATTTGTGTGTCCAAATTGTTAGGTATTATTTCATCAAGAGTTATGACCAAAACTTTCTCCAACGTTATGAATTATTTGTTGCTAAAAAACAATGACATTGTTATGTTGTTTTGAAAATTGAAGGTGCCGTTGTGAAGCTCCAATGCAACAACAACAAATACAAGTTGGTTCTTAAAGCCAAGACTGATGAGAAGGGTTACTTCTATATTGGAGGTCCAAAGAACATTATAAGTTATGCAACTCGCCATTGCAACGTTGTTTTGGATAGTGCACCAAATGGACTAAAACCCTCAAGTGGTCTTATTGGAGCTCTTCTTAAAACAGTGAAACGATCAGTGTCCAAGGGTGTTTCCTTAAAACTCTATACCGTTGGACCGTTTGCATTTGAACCCAAATGTCATAATTAAGAAAAATAAAAGTGATTTAAATTGGTATGAGTTTCTTTTAGGGTTTAGGCCTTAGTTTTAACTTTGTGTTAAAATATGGTGTTTGAATCTGAAATTATCAATAATAAGAATAGTTTTTCAGACTTGTTTACTCGAATTATTGTTACCTACCACCCCATTCTCTTTCTATATATTCAAATCGACTTAAAATTTCTGCATTTTAAAGGTAGAATTTATTTATGTGGAATTACTAATATATTTGGCTATTATGTGAACATCATTAAGATAAACTAAGTCATATAAATAAATCAAATACAAATATGGAAACATATTAAGGCAATGTAATTATCATAAAAATAATTTTTATGATAATTATATAAGGCAAATATGGAAACACAAAGGGTTATAAAAGTGTATGTATATCCTTAAAAATAAAAGTTTATGTATAGTTCAGACATGGAGATAAAACGTTTATTTATTTAGTTTTTTTTTTT
>Ga0228710_1003054_pt1 | contig 26661 bp, 14 predicted proteins | sample MedpolnodulmetaG_FD_177995 | JGI IMG/M metagenome (GOLD analysis project Ga0228710, IMG submission 177995) | Root nodule microbial communities from Medicago polymorpha collected in Santa Monica, California, United States - pink nodules | ecosystem: Host-associated > Plants > Roots > Nodule... | reverse complement strand
TTATTATCTTATTATTTTATCGAGTTTTTCAATTTTTTACATTGGCCTAAGTCGGGACCGGACAAATTTATTATTTTAGAGAGTTTATTAATTTACCGAGTATTAATTTAAAGAGTTTCTACTGTATAAATATTTTGATTTAGAATCATACTTTAGGCCAAACCTGTTATAAGGTGCTAGAATTGAGAATATCGCAAATATAGATAGGGTTGCTCAAACCGCAACTAATACAACGGCAAATTGAAAGAGACAAAGAATAGGATAAAGACCTTGTTGTTCTTCTAAGGATTTGTGGGGATTGCTTTTTATCCATTTATCTTAGTTACTCGTAAACTTGGTTTCTGATCAATGAAGAAATAGTCAGTTAGAAATGAAAACTTCAAACACCAACAAATTGTAATGCAAATTAGTGCTTAAGGTGGGAGATCATATTCATATCCAAACAAACAATTGTGACCCAACACACAATTTTATACCTTAAAGAAAAATGCATCCTAAAACAAAACAATCGATTCTAATATGTTTGGTTGTTCTTTAAAAGAATTAATTTTACTTGAAGCTAAAAATTGGAGCTTTTGATTCAAGAAATGATTTTTTAACACTCAAATTCATAATTCAACTCACTTTTACATAAATATATCCAAATGTAAATAATTTTACATTCAACTAACTTTTAAATAGAATCAATTCATTCAAAACCAATTCTTACCAATGCAGAAACAAACATACACTAAGTGTGTCAATTTATTTGTCCATCCACATTGAACTTCAACCCAAAAGCACAAACACATGCACGATCTCATAACTTCTAATTAAAACAACATTATGAATAATTTATGAAACACTAACAGATAAAGTAAACACTGACAACCATTAATAATTTGATAAAATGTAATCACAAGTGTTGGTGTTATGTCGTGTCAGACTCACATATAAAGTGTTGGTGGTATATGGTGAATAATTACAAAAAGGAAAAGAAATAACTACAACTAAATCAAAAACCCTAAAATCCCATTCAATGAAAGGTAAAATTTGATTCACCTGGACACACATATTTCAGTGCAAATTTAAGTTAAACGAAAAACTGATATACTACCCACAAAAGACATTTAAACAAAAAGATACCCAACAACATCACACGGTGGAGTAGAAGTGAAAAGTAGATTCGAAAATGAAAGGAGAGATGAACTTACTGTTGCAGTTTTGCAGTCGCAGAAGAATGAGCGGAGAGGTTTGATGAGGCGGTCAGCAGAAGAATGAAAGAAGGATGGCCGAAAAAAAAAAGAGATATTTTCTTACAACCTAAATAGTCTCAGTCGCATAGTAATATTTTATTTTTTTTATTGAAAAATAATATTTGTATAATTTGTGTTTATTTTGAATAATAATATCTCTCTCATAATTTTCATTGTTGTCTCAAAATAATCATAAAATGGTTGTACTTATATTATTACTCTTTTTTATTCTTCTTTTCACTCTTTTTTCTTTCTTACTTTTTTTTATTAACTAGATAAATATAATGGAGATAAAAAAACTTAATTGTCCTGTTTATTTTTAATAGATTAATTAAGCAAATGGTCTATATAAATATTTAAAATTTCGTTTTAACATCTACATAAAAAAATGAACTTGTCAATGTAAAATTTTCCATCAATATTTTTAGTGTCTGTAAAACATTTTAACGACATTTTATCTGCATTTCTATATGTGGCCTACACTACACAATTTTAGGATGGGTCATTGTCAGTTTCACTAAAATATATCTTATTAAGTTAAAGTCGATATCCAAATGGTTTATAAGTCCTAACTCAACTGACAAATGTGCCACTAAAATATAACGTGACAACCGATATTAGCTGATTGAACGATATAAACACACAAACAACTAAGAACTAGTCACCAAGTACCACTAAATAATTCACAATCAATGAAGAGATAAGTAATTGTTTGAAAATATAAGTAATTGTTTACTCTTGACCGCAACCTCCAACACATAACGAGCCCGACTCACACCGAACTTCAATCCAAAAGCACAAACACAAGCTCGGCCTCTTAACTTCTAAGTAAAACAACATTATGAATAATCTATGTAATACTGACACATAAATTAAACACGACACAGAAGTATAGACACCAATACTAATTTGATAAAATGTAATCACAAGTGTCAGTGTATACCGATGTCAAACTCACACACAAGTGTCTTTAATATAAAGTGTTGGTGGTACATGGTGAATAATTACAAAAAAAAAAAACACAACTAAATTATAAACCTAAAATCTCATTTAATAAAAGGAAAAATTTGATCTACACTAACACACATTTTATTGCAAAGTAAATTCAAAAAGTAAATGAACTTACTCTTGCAGTCGAAGAAGAAAGAGCGGACAGTAACTGTAAGACGGTCAGTGGTGATGTTGCAGCGGAAGTAAGATGACGAAAAAAAGAGAAAAACTTCTTTACAACCTAATAGTCTCGCGGTCGCATAATTATCTTTTTTTAATTCCTCATTTCACTCTTTTTCTTTCTTTCATTAACTAAATTAAATAAAATATAAAGGAGATAAAAAAAACTAAATTGTTCTATTTAGCCTTTATTTTTTTATAGATTAATTAAATAAATGATCATTTGTAAATATTTAAAATTTTCCTGTAGTCTCTACAAAAAAAATTGTCCTTCTTACTGAGGCATTTAAGATAGTTAACTTTATGATTTTTTTAAGAGAATTAAGATTTAAGTGTGTATTGTTTGAAAATGAGGCAAAATGAGGCTCTGTCTGGGCTAATAATAGTACGTAGCGTGAGTTAACTCACGTTACATGACTTAAGTCACGCTACTCTTATAACTGACGTGAGTTAACGCACGCTACGTGAGTTAACATGCGTAAGGGCATATTGGACATTTACTTTGAGAATGAGCGAAACCATTTGAGTAAAGAGCAGAATTCTTCTTATACTACCAAGACTTTTCGTCATGTTTTTTTTTTATCTTCCCTCTTTCATTGTCACATGTCCTCTTTCATTGTCACATGTCAATCTGTTTTTCTTTTCTATTTTTTTCTTCTGTTTCTTGACCTTTTTATTATTAATATGAGAAATGGTATAACCGTTTTAAAACAACTTTTAAATAACTCTTTCACATACTTTAATTATATTTTTACTTTCGTTCTTCCTCTTTGTCTTTTTCTTATTGTTTGGCAAATAAGAAGAGATAATAAAAAAATTATCACAAAATAATTGTATAAATATCATTATTATGTCAATATATTCATCACCTCTCATTGCCCTTGATCGTTTTTACATTAAGCTTTAATTTATAGTACAATGTTATTTTGTACAATTTTTTATGTTAAGCCTCGGTTTCTTAATTCAATTGTGATAAAATTATTATATTTTGTAGTACAATTTTTTTATAGAATTATTTTGTATTTTTTATGGTTCACAATTTTTATGACAACGTCGGTATTTTTAAGATATAATTTATAGAATTGTGTTGGCTTGTGCAACCCTTCATAACTTTGTTCTCAAAAAATGGTATTCTAATGAATTTTTCGTTAAACTTACTAATAAATCATCATATTATGTGCTACCAATTTAGGAAGACAATAATTATGAACTTATTGTTCAAAGACAAGAATATAAACGAGAATATGTGGAGAAATGCTACTTAAGAAAAATATTTAAATTTTGTTTTTTTTAAATTAAAATTTGCATCGATTTTATTTTTCTTCATCAAATCTTAAAATTTATTTATTATCTTTTACATTCATTCTCGCAACCTTTGACTTAAACCATAAAAAACTATGTTATAACTTTGATTTTTTTTGGATACCTATAACTTTGAAATCTTTTTTTTTTTTTTGACTAATAACTTTGAAATCTTAAAAAATTCGCTCAGCTAAAATAAAACGGTTTAATCAAATTATCGTTTTTTTTATAAGCAAGGAGAGTGGACAGGCATCAAGAGGCAACATCGACATCCCAACTAGGTTGACACCCCGAGAAACCTCCATCCTATACCACCAAACTCTAAAATATTATTAAAAAAAGGGGAAAATAAATACAAAGGAGGGGAGATTAGGCCAAAACCCTCCGAAGAGAAAACAAGAATAAAGAAAACAACATAAAAAACACCCTACAACAGATTATGGAAATCTGGAGTGGGTAAACCACAACTATCCCTAAAGAAAACAACCTTATTAGGGAGAGAAGACAACCAAACTGTTCCCTCTAACATTCCAATAGAGGAAATTCATTAAGCAGTTGTATGATTGTCACCCCGAGCACGGGTTTTAGGACGCTGCTTTGCCAAAACTTGTTGCAATTTAATTTTCTGTTTCTGCTTCCTTGTAAGGACCTGCGTGAAGTCTTCAGCAGCTGACCTGCGTGTCGGCTTCAGTTCTGCATCTTTCTAATTCATTTGAGTTTATCGACTTCGCTCATCGTTCTTTCCTTCTATTTTCTTAAATCTTCCAACTTAAGAAGCAACTTTATCTAATTCGGTTGTTTGCAGCTACTAACATTTTAGGGGTAAAATCACATTAGTTGACAAGATTTGGCACATAGTGTCATGTTAACGTTAACATTCATAGATTCAAACAAAGTTGGCACTTATGAATTATACTCCTCTGAGATGCACTTGGAGCGACCTGGAAAATTAGCTTTTCTCTTGTAGTGATATGCTCATTCTTTGTTTGTGACTTCTTTGATACCAAAAATGGATTTCTCGAAAACACCACTACAAAATCTAAAGAATTAGGGCGCAGAGAAAGAAGAGGGAGATGACAAGAGATCATTCTTTTTGCCGCTATGATGGAAGTCAAGAAGTGATGTTTAAGAAATTTGTTGGAAGAGGACGACGATGATGAAGATACTATTTCAATTGTTTTGTGGAGTTTTTGTGAGGTTGAGGAGATTGATTTTACCATGGATGGAATATTGTGCAACTTTAGGAGGGAAAAAAAGAGGGGTCAGATATTGTGATTGTTTTTGGAGATTTGATGGCGGAGAAGGAGGTGGTTAGTCTGAGGGCTTGGTGGTGATCAATTTGTGCGGAAGGTTCATCGTATTCATATGTGAAGATGCGGGGATAAATGAGGGCCGTGTTATAAATGTCACATGATACATCTTCAAACTAGGATGTACCAAAATATTAACCAATTTGAAAAGCTATAGCAAAAAATTAATAATTTGAAAACCTTTTTCCATATCCTTTTCTTTTGGTAGAATAACAAAGGAAAAAGAAAAAAAAAAGAAAGGAAAAAACCATAAACAGGGTTCAGCCCGGGGCATCAAGCTTCAACATTGACTCCAATTTCGAAAGAGGAGTCTGTCGAAATGTCACACCTAACCTTGAAGAACGGCCGAACTTAGCCAAAAATTTGTTGGTGAAATTTTTTAGTTTAAAGTGGCATATTGCTAAACATTTCTTTTTAACATGTGCTTAGAGAGGGATATCCTTCGCTCTAAAATAAAAGTTAAATTCCTACTGAACTAAAATACAAAAATAATGTATAAAAAGAAAAAAACACTTCTTTCGAAAAAAGAAAAAAAAAACACATACTAGCATAAAGAGTCGGAGGTCCTGTCTTCAAACCGGACTTGGCGGAAAAACTAATATAACAATTAATTATTGCCATTAAAAAAACCTAAAAAAATGAAATTGATCGAAATTAAGTAAAAATAGGAAACATAGTCCCCGTGAGCTTAAACATAGATTTAAACTTAGATTTAAAAATAGTAAAACTTAGAATAATCTCTTTTTGATAAAATACCTACAATAATCAGCCACATTATATACCAACTTAGCTTATGCCTGACAAGCCAAGTTCAATCAACCGCGTCCTTCACACCAAACTCTTCCCATATAAGATTTAATCATGTCAATTTATTACTTCAAAATATATATAGGCCTATGTTTTCCTTTTTGTGTATATAAATAATATCAATGGTTACAGTAGAAAGTATAATAGTAAGATCAGCATGCATCAATTATTAACATACTAAACCATATTAACCAAGCTAGCAATCATATAACTAGTTCCAATTTATGTCCGGAAGTTGAAATTGTTGCCTCATTACACCATCTCCAACTGACCCAAGAATTGAATTTTGATGAAAAGTTGTGCTTGGTGGAAGCTGGCTAAGCAGTGAAACAAATGAATTATTTTCCTCAGCATTACTGCTTATTCCACTATTAAGATCTCCATGAAACCGTTTGGTTGAAGAAGATGAGCCTGGTGAACCTGTTTCATTCCAAAACTGTGATGATGCATTTAGTGCACGTTTCATAGGGAATGGTTCATTATTATTGTTATCACCTTTTGAATTTATGTCACAACCATTTTGCATTCCGTGATCAGTTGCTAAGATTCCATCGAAGAAATTGTCATCATTTTCAAGTCCATAACTTGTGCTTCTTGATGATGAATGTTTGGAGTTTTGTTGCATATTATAGGTTTGATCATCGTATTGATCCATTAGGAGTGGCCTTGGCATGGTGCTACTGTTGCTTTTCTTGTATATTCGGCACAAAACCCAATCATCAAGCTCCAAAACCAATATAATAAAAAAAATGTTAATTTTTCTTTGATATAAAAACATGGTTTAATGACTATGCAATGAAACACGGACACTTCTCATATTAGAGGTGTTCCGGTTTCAACCGGCACGACACCGACAGATATAATTACACTGAATTATATGATTTTATAAAATTATTAGCTGTGTTGGCGTTTCGGTGTCTGTATCGTGTCCGTGCCCGTTTCATTGCTATGAATATGATTAACAAAATTATACTTTAAAGATCAGACCATTCAAAAAAGGAACATAGAGAAGATATAATTAGTATCAATGTTCAATTATTTATTAAATTCATGAAACAAATGCACATGGCATGCAAATATGTGTGTGCATATACATACCCTTAGAGAATTCTTCTTGTTATTGTTTGGAGAATGATCAGAAGGCAGAGGAGGAGTTTTTGAAGTTGCATTATAAGAATTATGATTATTGTGATCAGTGATGAGCCTATACTCATGCATAATCCAATTAGTTTTAACTCCTTTTGGTGGCTTTCCTCCATAAAAAACAAGTGCTTTCTTAACTCCAACTTTCTGATTCCCGTCAGATGTTAATATAGGCTTATCAGTTCCAGTAGCTTTCCAATACCCAGAAGTTGCAGCCCTATTGGGCCTGGCCCCATTTGGGTATTTTCTATCCCTTGGGCTGAAAAAGTACCACTCTTGTTCCCCAAAACTTGCTTTACCTAAAAAAAAAAAAAACAGAGAAAAAACAGGACAATATTTCGGATTAAAACATGTTCAAAATTTCATATGTAAAACAAGTAACAGAAAAACTAGGATGTTGGTTTGAGTAAATGGATGAAAAGATGAAATGGGGTGTGAAAAAGTTTCATACTTGGGAGTTCCCATGGGTCGAATTTGTAGAGATCAATTTCTGCTATGATGGCTACTGGAAGAGGTGCTGAATCAGCTTTTCTTTTGAGGTAGTGAACAACGAGTTCTTCATCTGTTGGATGGAATCGGAACCCTGGTGGTAGGTGGGGGTGTGGAGAGCAAGATGATGAATCTGTGCTGTCCATGATCAATTTTTTTGATGATGAGAATTTGATGATCAATTGATCAATTTTCTATGTTTCATGCATATTCTATTTCTATAGTAGTACAAAAATTAAATAACTTTTTTGGTTATGATTTGAGAGTTTCTATCTTTTGCTTTTGCTTTCACATTTTTGCTCTTACCGTTTTTGTCAAATTTAGGAAAGTAGTGGCAAGGCAAGAAAAGATATTGAAAACTATGGATTATTAGTAAAAGGTTTGAATCAAAATGGGTAGAGTGGGATGCATGTGTGTAGTGTATGCATGACTTTGAGTTTGATAGTTAAAAAGAAGGGATGGGATGAGGATGGTTTTGTAACACATGGAAAATCAAGGATGGGATCGTGAGACACGTGGCAGTGGGGACCATGAAACGATAATGAGGATGGGAAGGCTGGTTTTATGGGAAAGCAAGGTTGGGTTGGGGGAGTTTGGAAATGCAATACTTTGGATGTCATGCTTTTCTTATGTAAACAAAACAAGTTACCACCTCTCGCAATCACACATACCTCACATCCACTGTACAGATAGAGACTTGATGGCACGTGTGCATGTGCATAACTATATTGGTTATAAATAGCTAGCTATAAGGATAATAATATCTACTATTAAGAGTTCTAACTCCGAATTTTTCACTTATTCACATTTAAAATGTGTGAATTAAATTATCAAACTACTTGATAAAAAAACCATTTATTTTAACACTCCATGACTTCTTTTTGGTATGTGAAATTCGTGAAGAGTAGATCTTACGATTTTGGAAATCGGTCCAATGAAAAATGGTGAGATATGTTAAGACTTCCAAAAGAAAGAGTATGAAAACATCGGATGACTCATTGGATTGAGCTAAAAGTAACCACATTTGTGAATTTTTACATCACATCTTCGACTAAAACCTTAAGACATTAAATATATGAATCTTTTTAATTACTTATATATAGTTTAACATATAGTTTTTCGTCAAATGTGAGAGTTCAAACTCACACTTAACAACAGATCAACATTTTCTCATGCAAATGAGACTGTCCACATCCTTGATTAACACCAAGAACCACTTCTACTACCCCTCCAGATTGAACCAGATTGAGATACCACTGTTGAGACTTTTTGAGTGAGTCTTGAAACATTAAGGTGTATCATTCTATTAGATTAATAACAATCACAAAATGAGTTTTGCCAATACACCTTATTAAAAAATTCCAAACATTAGGGGCGTGAGTCTTCTACGTTTTTAATCCATGTGGCTCACACTTGACAACTCATACATGAACCCGTTTATTCATTTATTTTGAAACATTTAATAGGTGTTTTTATTTTTGTATTTTTTTAAATATACCAAATTTCAATATTATTCGAGTTAAAAAATACCTTTAAATGTATCATAATTTTGTTTGTTTAAAGAAAAAAAAATTAAACACCAATTAAATAAATATTTTTCAAGAGAAAACTTATTATAAGGAAAATTGCTATTCTCCTAACAAAAATTGCTCCCTCTCAAAGAAACTTCCCAAAATACTCCAACATTACTTAACTCACGTAGGTGTATAATCAATGTGATTTAAGTTATGTGTTCAGTACATTAGTTCATTCAACGTGAGTTAAGTCACGTTATGTTATGTTATAAAAACAGAACATCAACCATTATGTCATCGGAATTTTCAAAACTCGATTTTGCTCTCTCTCAAGTGCGATTTTCACGATTCTTAAGCTAATCAACGTCGATTACAACCCCAAGATCAAGTAAGCATTTATTATTATCCTATTGCACGAGTTTTTTTTGGTTTAATTGATAGCTTTTTCGGATAAAATTTCACGTATATAGGATTTGATTTGGATGTTAGTTTTTAGGATTGTTAATGATGAATTAAGTTAGAAAATGTTGTTTAGTTGTTGATTAGAGTAAGTTTGACTCAAATTGTAGTAGAAATTGTTAGATTTTATGTTGTTGAATTGTTTGATAAAATGTCTCAATGAATTTTTTGTTGATTAGAGTGCAATTGTTTGTATTGATGAAATTAGTTTTGAGTGCAATTGGATTGTTAAACCATTGATTTTTTGCATTGTGTAGATATGTCTGAGAAGAAGGGTGATGCTCAATTGAAAAAGGAGGGTGAGAAGGATCCGAAAAACAAAGCAAGAACCACCGTGACATGGCACAACATCAAATGCGAAGGATCATAAAAGAAAAGCGATGCAAAGAAGTCAATATAGAATTTCAACAAGAAGGAGTGGAAGAACATGTTATTTTGATCCACAATCAAAATTAGGTGGCTAAGAAACTGACGAGGACAATCATATTGACAAGTTATGAGGGAGAAGATTAAAAGTGATTATTATAATGGCTTGTAATCATGTCTTATTTTTTGGATGTTTCTTTTAATGTTTTTGGATATGCACATTTTGGTATACATTTTGACACTTTAAATAAATTTGAATATAACTTGGTATAACTTTCAATTTTGATTTCGTGTACTTGTATTTTTAGTTATGAATTGCTTCATTCATGCATTCAGACATAAATAAAAGTTATAATACACAATTTTATTCAAAGTACCAAAATGCGCATATCCAAAATTATAAAAAAAACATCGCCATTGCAATAGTCACTTTTAATCTTCTCCCTCATCACGCAAGTCAATAAAATTGTTCTCAATAGTTCATGGGACATCTAATTTTGGTTGTTGGCCAAAATAACACGTCCTTCCACTCTTTCTCAACTTGTTGAAATTGTATACTAGCAGTCTAGCACCTTCACATTGCTTTTTTCTTTCTTTCTTTCTTTCTTCAGATCCTTCGCATTTGATGCGAGCCATGTCACGGTGGTTTTTGCTTTCTTTTTCAGATTCTTCTCACCCTCCTTTTTCAATTGAGCATCACCCTTCTTCTCATAAATATCTACACAATGCAAAAAATCATTGGTTTAACAATCCAATTGCACTAAAAACTAATTTCATCAATGCAAACAACGCAAACAATTGCACTATAATCAACACAAAATTCATCGAGACACTTTATCAAACAGTTCAATCAACATAAAATCTAACAATTTCTACCACAATTTGAGTCAAACATACTTTAATCAACAACTAAACATTATTTTTTAATTTAATTCGTCACTAACAATCCTAAAAACTAACAACTAAATCAAATCCTAAAAACCTAAATATGTGAAATTCATTCAAAAAAACTAACAATTGAACCAAAAAAGCCAGTGCAATAGGATAATAAACATTTACTTGATCTTGGGGTTGTAATCGGTGTTTATCGACTTAAGATTGGTGAAAATTGCAATTAGAGTTTTGGAAATTCCTATGACATAATGGTTGTCGTTTTGTTTCTATAACATAACACAACACAACGTGACTTAACTCACGTTGAATATACCAATGTACCGAACGTGACTTAAGTCACGTTGGTTATACACCTACATGAGTTAAGTCACGTAGATGTATTTTGGAAAGTTTCTGTAGGAGAGAGCAATTATTGTTGGGAGAAGAGCAATTTTCCACTCAGTTTGTATTGGGCCTTGCTGAAGCGGGTTAAGCTAGATGAAAAAACCCAATTAACCCACATTGTTCAATCTTCCTCTACGAATAGAAAAAAAAACCTAACCAACGCCATTCTCTCCCCCACATGTGACGTATATGTCCCATCCTCCATGTGACAATAATCTCCTCCCACATTTCCATATGTTGTTTAGGACGAGGGAATTGGGTTGTATTGCCAAATTCTCTTGTATTTTATTTAGTTTAATAGTGATTAAGAGGTTATTTTGTTCATGTATGATAAGTGTATGCTTATGTGTGTTTATATATGTGGGTATGTGTTTATATATGTGTCTATCTCTATATATATATAATTACAATTTTTCCTTCGATTTGATCTAAGAGTCGTGTTGCGATCTTTCACTGGCCTACGGATCTTATTTAGGATCTTATGTTTGACTTTCACTAATTCACTAATATTTATTATTATTGTCAAGATTCTAAAATGTAGTTCAAACTTCAACCCTAACCAACTAGTACAAAAATGGATTTTGAGCCACTTATCAAAGCATTTTTGAGCCGTGACAACCAGTTTAAAATCTACCAAATCATATGTCATGGTGTTTTCTGCTAATTTAAAAATCAACTTAAAACATATACTTTTAAGTCGGGTATTCTAAAATGGACCTAAAAAGTAACAAAGTAACATGTCAGAGATCTTTTAAGCCGATTTTGCTTTTAAAAAAATCACTTGACGAGTGTACTTTTAAGCCGGTTAAGGTTTTTTTTTTTAAAATAGAAGAAAGGAAAACAATGGCTCATCTTCTAGATGAGGCTTGTATTCAAAGGAGATACCTGTTAAAAGGAACAATGAAGATACTTAAGAAAACAAGGTATTGTAGCATAAATAAAACAAAGGACATACCTATTAAGTCCATTGAGGTTCCATAATGAAATGTCAAGACAAATTTGCATTGAAATCAAGTAGCACCTGACTTCAACCGAAGTATCTATTCGATGAAGCCATGTGAAGGGAAGTGATACAACCATTAGTTGTCTTATTTAAAAATTAGATCCTTTTGGCAAACATCAACAACAAGCATGAGTGCATCCTTGCTAGGGGCATGAATGGTAAACTTCTTGATACCACCCTAATAACCATATCTCAATTATAGAATAATCATCTAGACATATAAATAAATAAGTTTTCAATAAGAAATCAAACAGAGAAAGTCAGGAACAAAAAGTTCTATGTAAGAGACATTATCAATAGCTGATAATCGTTAGAAGCATTGTCATTGTCAAAGTGAAAGACAAGTGTCTATGACGACTCCTCATCCCACATCTAATCAACAATACAAGTGTCTAATGTTCCTTAAAAGAATCCATTCCAATAAAAGCCATTGGAAGAAAGAAAAAAACTGAAGCAATAGGAACAATGAGGAATAAAGATAAACAATTACCAAATAGTTAAAGCATGCTTAATCTGAAGTCTGAACAAGTTTTCGAGAGATATCCTACCTTGCACTTCTTCATGTCATACTTTAAATCTCTTGAGCTATCATTTTCCCCTAAAGATCGTTATAATTATGGGAGAACGTTGTTTCCTAAATCACTAAGTTTACTAGCATTAACATGTTTGTGTCTAAGATAATGGCGATGGTTGAATTGAGCTTGTTTCAGACATAACATGTTGAATGATTTGATCATTGATAATTGTTCGATGAAAGATGCAAAAGTATTGTGCATATCAAGTGAAACACTAGTTAGTTTAACTATGCGTAATCATTATTTTGACTTTTACACAAAATCGAGCTATCTACTCCAAGTCTTTGTACATTTGCTTTTATGGGTACTCCTTATCAGATACTTTGTGGAAGCAATTATTCTCCTATCAAACATGTAATCATTGATGCATGTTGGAAAATGACTTAAAGCCTCGTTTGGTTCTACTAACCTGGCTGCTTGATCTTCCTGATATTAAACCATTGATAGTCTCTGCAAGTCCTCTTCAGAGACCTTAACTTTCATTGCCCTAAGGTTTAATTTATATTTTCTTTTCAAGTTTTTTTTTTTTTTTGTAACTCATAAACTGTTTTCATTGCAAGAAATCAATTGCTTTCCATAATTGTGTTAAGCTGTTTCTAATTCACCGTCATCCCTTATTGCATGTGTTCTCTTCTTAATTCTTGATTTTTTTTAAAGATCTTCCTAGCATATCTTGAAGTAGCTGAAAGTAAAGTTGAAAATTTTCGATGACATTGAAAATTTTCAAGTTAGAAAAAACATTGAAAGCAAGATTTGAACCATCTTTAGCCATACGTGATGGAATACTAGACATTTTTCTTAAGAACTCATTGTCTAGTATTTTCAATCAATTTCGTCGTCTAGTATTCCTTCAGGCATGGCTGAAGATGATTCGAATTCCGCTTTAAATGCTTTTTCTACTTTGACAATTTTCAATGTCTTCAATAATCCATATGAAAATGGTTTTAGCTTAACTTGCATTGACTCCAAGCTATGCAAGGAAGCCAACTCATCTTTCAAAAACTAACGAACTAAGGAGAGAACATATGCAGTAAGAGATGTCGGTGAATTAGAAACAATTATTAAAATCAATTGATTTTTTACATAAGTTACAAAAAAAAAAACTTGAAAAGAAAATAAAAATTAAACCTTAAAGAAATGAAAGTTGAGGTACCTAAAGAGTAATTGCAGATATTGTCAATGATTTTTTATTAGTAATAAAATCAGACAGCTGGTTAGAAGAACTAAAGGAGGCTTGGAGTAATTTGCCAACATCTTCGCATCAACGAGTACATATTTGGCAAAAGAAAGACGACTTCCACATAGTATTTGATAAAGAGTACCCAGAAAAGCAAATGCAGAAAGATTTGGAGCAGATAGCTCAAATTTGTAAAAGTCAAAACAATGACTACGAATAGTTAAACTGACTAGTGTTTAACTTGATATGCACAAGATTTTTGCATCCTTCACCGTACAATTATCAATGATCAAATTATTCAATCTATTAAATGCTAAAAGGGGCTCAGTTTGACCATCGTTACTAGCACAAAAGACAGATGTTCCTAGATGCAAGCAGGTCAATGCTGGTAAATTTAGTGATTTAGGAAAAGTTGTCATATCTTTATAACGACCTTTAGGAGAAACTAATAGTTTAAGAGATGGTAAAGTCTGACATGAAGAACTGCCTTAGTTGGATAGCCAAAAAAAATGATATCGGTTTAAACATACACAACAACATATGAGAAAAGAGTGTTGAATGAAAAATCTTATTTTATACAAAGCATAATAAAAAGATTTCAATTTAAAAGCAAACGTGACACAATTAATAGTGCATTTTCATACTAGCCTATAGATAGAATTTGTGACTTAATTTGATTGGTGGTAAGGATAGAGAGAGATTAGAGCAAATGGACGGCAATGAATGCAACTCATATCGCCGTCAGCCATGAATGTGACTTTCCCGATTATGGTGCCATTTTATGCCCCTCTCAACCCTTTCCTCCGTCCGGGATATAACTATAGTTTTGAAAATAAAAAATGTCATGGTAATAGAAGTGCATAATAAATTGGCAGATGCACATTTTAAGCATCATATGTTAGCATTGAATTTAAATTCATCAAACGACGACGACGTGAGAACCATGTTCTCTGTCTTTGATCAGCACAGTACTAGAGGACCGATGAGTTGGACGCTTCGTTGGTTAGATCTGCTGAACAAATTCTAAAAAGTTTGATCCGGCCCAGGAACTACGAATAGATCAGGGCTCTGCTGGAGGGACCAGAGGAAGAAGTTAGTTTAGATGATCTATGATAATATGATATGTTTGAATTAATCACATTTTTTATGTTGTTTTAATTACGTGTTAGTTGTATGTTGTTGAATTAAGTTGTTGCATTATGTTTTGAATAATATATATATATATATTATTTAAACTTTCATTATGTTTTAATTTACGTCAAAGATGTTCATTTAATCAATAAAATAATCAAATATATGCATTCCGGATTATGAAATCTGGATTCACATAAGGCGTAAGTGTATTTCGGACTACTAAATTCGGAATACTTCATCATAGGATTCTTTTGTGTGGAGCACATTGCACCAAGAGTTTATGTGGTCTACAACATCCAAGGACCCCTATAAATAAGTGCTCTCCGGTTTTCAGCTTCAATACCAGCAAAACACACAAACACACCTTAGAAAACCATGCAAATTTTTGTCATTAAGCTGAGGATCTTTCTCACGCGGTCACAAATAGATAGCTCTCTATTTGACCGCGTCCGCGTTATGAAGATCCTCCACATGCTGACAAAAATATATAGATACAAAGAGGTTGCTCTATATTTGAATATCAAGAGGTTTCTATGAGTTAGATTTTGCTGTCCGCCAGATGAATATGTCATTTGACAAGGCAGTATGATCTAACTCAAAGAAAACCTCTTCAAAATTCTTCCCAAAAGATTCATCATTTCTGTTATTATGGTTATTTTTAACTGTATATTTGTCTTATGTTGTTTTTATTTATGTTATGTACCTTTGTTTTATTTTTTTCCCAAGCCATTCGCCACGAAAACGCTCCAAAATACAATGTCTGATGTTGTTCGGGTTTGATAATCCGGACAAACTTCATGAATTTCAGAATATTAAATTCGGAACCCCTCAGTTTATTTTTGGACGGTGGAGTTTTAATGTATTTTTTGGACGTATTTGAATTACAAACACGTTTTTCTTAACTTCCAAATGACCTAGGACTTGTTTTAGGCTATAAATAGGCTTGCATGTTCAACAAATTCCTTCACTCTTCACTTCATCTCTTTTCTTTCATTTTTTTCAATTTTTTTAAGTTTTGTCGGAGTGTTTGTGGTGTCATGGTCATTGTTGATCGTTCATACGACCTCTGCAATTGCATTGCAGCTTATGTGGGGGTTGTATAACGGTCAACAGAGACCATTGACATCAAAGAAAGACACAAAAAATTGCATATCGACAATGTCTGGATTTTATTTTCCGGAAACACTAAAAAATTTGGTTCAGAAAATAAAATCCAAACTAAAGGTAATTTTGACATTTTTCTAGGGCATGTGAGAAAGCATCAGGGTGGGAAAAGTAATACTCCATATATTATTCTCATAGGCCCACAAAATATGTTAGTATGTGATATTTTGGTAGCCGAGGGAGGGGTATTGAGATCTTACCCTTTAACGGTATGGTATTACTTGTTTTTTAGGAGAACAATATGTATGACTTATGTACAGATTTAAAGATCTATTTCATATAAATGTATTAAAATAATAATTTGACATGTATTAAAAAATAACAAACTCTTATAAATAATAGACAAATAAATTAATAGACTAATGAAATTAAATCTTCAAGTTAATTAATTTGATTATATAGAATATCATATTTTTATTATATAATAAGTTTAACTATACAAAAATAATTATTTCATACATGAAGTACAGTTTTGAATGAAAAAAATTCAACTCATTTTATTAGCTAGTCGCTAATACAAGACACTACATCAAAAAATAATTGGGAGCTAGCTTCTAACTGTGTTAGTTTAAGAGTGATCCCATTTGTTTACCCCCAAACAGAACTCTACTTAAGAGTTTATAAAAATAATGCTAAACAACCGCCTACAAGGACCTATGATGGAGCCAAAGTCGTTATTACTACTGTTGTTACCATTGAAAGCATCAACGAAAATCTTCGAATCCATAGAAAAATCGGTATTATGAAATCCTAGCTCAACCACCCACTGCAATGCTTGACAAAGACCTAATGCCTCACCAACATCCACCGAGCATAATAGGGCAAACCAGGCGGTTTTTGCAAGGACAAAACAACCGTCGGTATTTCGAATGCACATACCTATACCAACCTGATTATGAGAGGAAGAGAAGGAAGCATCAACAATATATGTAACTATATCTAAAGCGGGTTTTTGCCATCTTACCATGCTCATAATGCTCGGTCCTGGGGTAATATTTGTTGCCATTACATCTACGGTTTTCCTCATCTCTTGCGCAAGTTTCAAGTCTTTTAACATGCATGACACATTCAAAAACTTGCATTTGTTTCGTTGACTTGCTGCCATAGTTTTAAGTTACGACGTTTCAAATACTCCACAAAACAGATGCTAATAAAGAACTTTGTGATGGTTGGAGTTGCGACAATAAACAGAAAATAACTTTGGTTGAAGTATCAAAATCATTCATTGCTTGCTCTACAACATCTTATAGGTTCGATGCCTCCCAAACTTGAATTGACCGGGGACAAGTAAACAGAGCATATGATGTATCTTCGCTATCTTCACTACACATGACATATTCAGAATGACGTGTATTGCCTCGACCATTCAATCGTACATGCGTGGGAAAACAATCATGACATACCCTCCAAACCAAAATTTTCACCTTTGGTGGCGCCTTGATTTTTGATATGTGATTCTAATTTCTAGGCCTCATTAAATGGATTGTATCTCAAATTGATTCTGAACAATAAGCACGTGCGGACATAATACCGACCATTTTTCTCGCTTTGTCATACCAAGGTATCAGTAGTAACTTGATGAAACAAAGGAGTATTCATGGTTAAATTTGTGGGGTAAAAGTAGGGCTGACAATGAACCGAACCAATTCGAAAAAAGTTCAAGACTCAATTCGACAGTTGATCCGTTAAACTTGGTTCGTGAACCAAATGAGCTGAATTTGAGTTGAAAATTAAGTTCGTTAATTAAATGAGATGAACTTGAGTTATATATAATTCGACTCGTTTGGTTCATGAGCTGACTCGATTAACTTTATATATAATACTTAATTTTTTCATTTTGAAATTTATATAATTGACTTAATATATTTAAATTGTAGTATTCTAGTATTGATGTATGTTGATTTTAAAGGGATTACTAGTATTAATTTAATTAACTATTTGACCTTTTTTTGGTACAACTATTTAAAAATTATTTAAAACAAACAATTAAATAAGTAAAAAACCTATAAAAATAGCAGCAACATGTGTGCTCTAGTTGAAGTATACAATACCTAAAAGCAAAAGAAGCAAAACGCATATAGGCACAGCACATTGTCCCACATCGTTCATCTATAAAAGCAGAAGCCTAGGAGGGAGGAAAACGGAAGCCTGCTACTCAACAATCGATTTGCATTTCGAATGCTGTGTACCGAGTGGCTATTAGTTAAAAATTTAAATATAATTGCTGTTTTTGAATTATATGATGATTCGAGTCCAACATTACCTATGTGCATCTCACGGACCCAGTGTGGAAATGAACTTAACGAGTCGAACCGAGTCGTTCGTGAACTTTAAACGAGTTGAACTCGAGCTAAAAAAAAGGTTCGTGTCAAACTCGAGTCGAGTTTCGAGCTGAACCAAACCTCATCGAGTCGAGCTCAGATGAGCTCGGTTCAACTTGACTCATTGTCAGCCCTAGGTAAAGGTCAAATAGATGAGAAATTAGACGACCTTTCGACATTTTTTATCTAGGTAATTTTTTTTTTTAACGAAGTATATAACAAATATTTAAAATGAGAATTTAAAGTATGAAGGTTGTGTACCATTTTTATCTATTATCAATGGAAGTCCTTCAACCCATTAATCACTTTGAAGACAACCAATCGATTAGAACACCAAAAAGAAAAGATTATAACAAAGCTTAACTTTAACTCTAGACATATACCAAGACCAAAAGATGGTTGTGTATCATTTTTAAATCAAGTTTTAATTTATTATTTAAGTTGTGAAATTTACGAAACAAGCTTTTCGGTTTCTCCCATCTTCAAAACAAATTTCAAAATTACAATTACCTAAACCGTTTTTAAAAATTGATTTACAAGAGTATCTAAAAACCAAAATCAAACAGGTTTATTCTTATAAAACCAGAGTTTATTTTTAATGATAGTAAAACATGTTTAGATTTGTCCCCGTGAGGCGTGAACTTAGTTGGTATGAACAGTGCAATATGTAAGAGTCGGAGTTCGAACTCCAAATTCTTCACTTATTTAAAGTATTGGAGAGGCTATACATGCAACAAGACCTTTCTTTTATTATCATTGCACGATCTTGAGGAAATGTAAAGAGGGATTGAACCATAGATAAGAATCCACCGAATTGTGTATAGTAGAAAAGTAGAGTAGTCCTACCTACAATTTAAAGAAATTAACAGGAACAACAATCAGAAAAAGGTATTAGAAGTATTATGGTCTTGTTTGGATAAACAACTTAATTAAGCGCATATCATTTAAGTGCTTATGTAGTAAACTGTTTGGATAAACAACTAAATTGCTCATGCTTTTTCTCTTTAAAACCCCTTCTTAGCAATATAGTAAACTGCTCTCACCAAGTTGTGCAATAATGATCAAATATCTCATATTTTTGAATTGTCATCATGAAATAAAACCATTGAGTTTTGAAGTTCAGTCTTTACTTGGTACGCAAGGTTACTCTCAAAAGCAGATATTAATGCTTGTTTTGTAGTATCGGCATCCTCTTCTGAATTTCCAGAATATATACCTTAGATCAAGTAGAAAATCAGTAGGATTCATGGCGACAGACGGAGCATAACCAATACCAGAGAAGTAATTCATAACATATTCTCCCTTTCCAAAGTACAATATCCATTACCATCTACTAACAGTAAAATCTTCTGAAACATGTGAAAGAGTTTTGCTAGAAGGTTGATGTATCGTTATTATGACAGTTCTTCCACCTTTGGCTAACTCTCACAAATTCATCACAATTGTCTTTGATGTGGTTGAATCAAGACCTGTAGTAGGCTCATCAACAAGCAATAGACTTGAATTAGTTAACAGCTCTTGTTCTATACTAACTCTCTTCCATTCTCCACCTGAAACACCTATTAAAAGTGGACTTCCCATTATAGTATCCTTACAATGATTCAAATCAAGCTCACCCATAACTTTTTTAATACTTGAGATTTTCCCTTGTTTTGAGACTATTCGGCAACCGAAGAAGAGCCGAAAAGACTAGTGTCTCACAGACTGGTGGGTGAGGATAGAAGATGTCATGTTGAGCAACAAATCCTAAGTTTTGTTTCACTGATTTTGAGAGTGGTTTTCCATTGTAAGTTATGGTTCCTTTCGTTATCATTTAATCTGCCTCATAAAGCATTTATTAGAGTTGATTTGCCACTGCCTAAAGGGGCTAAAATTGCTAAAAATTCACCTGGAAATACAATGCTAATAATCCCTTTCAAGATTAATTTCTCCTCAGAATTTAGGCTTAAACATGTCTATAGTCCTTGCAAATATGGCTCAGTTGAATTTTATTCCCTGTACTTACTAATCCTCCCAAACTTTCCCTGCAATTATTAATCGGCTCCTTCTATCATACACTCCAATATTTATACGTACCAATACTCCAAACTAAAATGACCAATAGTTTTTTGATAGCATGGAACAAGTAAGTGTGAGTAGATTATATATAGAATTAGTCCCACCAAACTTGTGAGTTTTGCACTTTGAGACTTTTATTTTATGATATAATTAATTTTAATTTGATTTAATAGAAAACAAATTTCAATTGTTGAACTCCATTCTTCTACTCCTTCATCCCAGTTCTTCTTCATCCCAAATATGAAGATTGCACTTTAAACTAACCCATGTCACAAAACAATTGGTTCTAACATTAACTTTCAATTAAAGAAAAACACCGTGGATCACGATCACGTAACTTCCCTTATTTATATTGCAAAGCAGAAATCAGGTATATTTGAAAATACCGATAGAAAAACAAATAAAAAAAGCATAAAATTGTACCATGAGAATACAAGAAAAAAGGTCACAGAAGAAAGCCATGCCATCAATTTTCCAATTAAAATCCGGTACTAGTATTTCAAGCAAAATTAATGGAGAGAAAGAAAGAAAAGAACATAAATGAAGTTTTGTCAAAAGATGTTTGAGATGAAATTGATACATAGATGAAGTTTTGTGTTCCCGTAAAGGAAAAGGAGGAGGTTACGTTTGAGGTGATGAAAGTTGGAGAGAAAATTGTGATGGCGGTAAATGATTTAGTTTTGTTTTAATTAAAAAATTAATTAATTACTTGACTGAAATAATAATTTGTACAATTTCTTGGAGTTAAATTGAATAGACAAGTGTACCAAAACTCTTTCCTTAAATCAATATTTAATAATGCTAACATAGATCATTTAATTGAAATGACTATTTTCTATTGGTTTAACATTTGAGAGTACCAAAACACTCAATTTTATTTTGAGTACTATAGAAATTGCCTTATTAATCACTTGAAATTTGGTCCTAATCACGTTTTTGTGCTGAGGTGGATAGTCATTAGCGACGTGGCACACACTGATTGGGAAAGATGATTGCTGACTCAAATAAAACATTATGAATGGACGCAATTGCCCTTGCTGAATCAAAACAACCAAGAAAATACAAAATTGTCCTTCTTCTTCTTTCCTCTAATTTTTTCCAATGAATACATTCAAATAATCTTCATCTCTTTCAACCCAAAAATCCTCTTTAACAAATCTGGAAAAAGTGACGAAATGCAATGAAGGTGATGAAGTAACAGAACCCAACAATCTCACCACAACCTCTTCCATCACCACTATGAGCCATCTCTGTCGAAACCCCAACAACAACAACTTCCTATAATTTTTCTTAAACTGAAAATTACAAAGATGGAGTTGCAGTCTATAGTTTCTGAATTTGCATCATGCATCCTCTGATTGAAAATTGTTCCTTCGCTGATTTTGTCAAACAGATAAAAATTCACATCTGATTTCATCAGACTCAAAACCCATCGTCGATTTCGTCAAACCCCTTTGTTTTGCTCGGCGGCGGTGGAAATGTTTAACAACGACGACTTTCCCGTCGCAACGGTTGTGAGGCAAACGAATCAAATCTTTGTTATTTCCTTGTTTTTCTGGGTTGTCAATTTTGAATCACCAAGAGATTCTTGAATAAATTGTTGTAGGAGATTGAAATAATGGAAAATAATGAACAAAGATGGAGGAAAAAGTTGCTCCAAGGATTGATAACAACTTGGATTTGTCCATGGTAGTTTTATGAATTGTCGATGGTGGAAGTAGGGAGAGAGAAGTGGGTTTTGGAAGAAGATAGAAGGGCAAAATGGTCCGTTCATGTCTTTTTGCTTAGTCATCACTGTGTTTTCAGAGTTAGTCTATGCCACATCAGCTAATCACACGCCACATCAGTAATTAAATGTAATCAGGATCAGGGAAAGTTTGGGAAGATTAGTCATGGACTAAAATACCCTATTTGCAGGGACTATAGACATATTTAAGTCCAGAATTCTAGCCTTTTTGCATAACAAGCCTTTGTTTTTGCTGGTTTTGGTTTTATGCACGACATAATAAAGAAACATTTGCTATAATAAAGAAACAGTTGCACGACATAATAAGCCTTTGCTTTTTGCATCACTTTTAAACAATTGCTATAATAAAGAAACATGTTTCTTCTGTCCAACGGTAGATTGATTATTACTAAAAGGATGATTTTTTTGTTTTGTTCCGGAAACCATCTAAACAAGAGTGAGTCATCAATTTAGTCTCTGAAATTTAGGAGTCGAACAGTTTGTTTTAGAAATTAACAAAATTTTAAAATAATCACAAAAATTTGTTAGTCTTTTTTGTTAACCAAGATATCCTCGGACGCAGCTGTGATTCTAATAATTTAAGATGACTGAGATCCATTTAACAGGTAGACTTCTCCCAACAAATGTTTTTCCATACGTACCGATCAGGGATTGATCGGCTGACCAAATGATTAAGGGACCCCAAACATCTACCATTTTTGTCACACCATGTTCATAATCATGTTAGTCTTTTTAATCGGTCAACCTATTTCTTGATATTGTTATAGAGTGACTAATTGATTGAATGTTTTTAAATTTCAATGATAATTTTGAAAGTAGAGAGACCAAACTATCCCACCCCTATAATTTCATTATTTCATATAGTGAATAACGATTTATCTAAACAAATACTGAAGAGCGACAGAAAAAATGTGAACCATTTTGAATTTTGACTAATTAGAAAATTGTCATAGTATTGTGTCTTGAGAAGCAGCCAAGTGAACATACCAAGTCAAATCCCTCAATGGTTTGGCTCAGCATGAAAGTCTTACATATCATAGATGTTCCACTCATTTGATGTAGTAAGGTAAGTCTAACATAGTTGCAAGTCTGTGAGTATATAAATGCATTAACTTTCTGCCCTAAGCATCAAAATTCAGTCTCGAGTGGCACCAATTTGTTTTCAATGTGTAGAGTGATTTACTGATATCCTTGCTAACATAATTTCATTTTTCTTTAGTGCTTTATGTGTTGCTTATGATCACCAAGTTTCATTTCTATTTATTAGAAAGACCAATAAGGGAAGAGCATGGAGCTGGTCTTGTGCCAAATTAGGCATGAAAACTCTCCAAGAGCCTCACAGCTGGTCGACTCTCATTTCACTCTCTGTTGAAATATAATTCAGCTTTTCTTCAGAAATAATACTATCAACTGCATAAAGTTGAATTCATTTTCCAAACATGAGCACCATATTCACTTTCTGCAACGGGGGCAAAGACGGCAGCTTAAAGTATAGCTTGCCAGAACAAAGCAAAGAAAGAGGAGAGTAAAGCAGATTATGGCCAGCAGAAATTTTGTGAGAAGAATAGAAAATTGGCGATACTTGCTGGATGCTTCTAGGATACACAAAATTACTGCTTAATTAATATTGTACCAAGCTTCAACTGTATTGCTACCTACGATCTTTATGTACATTGAAATTGATCTTTCTATACTGTTTCAAGTTATCTTCCATTAATAAAGAGCTTGCATGTACTTTACTTATAATGTCTTCTCTTTTTGCCCTTTTCTATAGTATTACATTCAGTGATAATTTTCATCTTAATAAGTCAATTCATCATAATATCAGGAATGGAGCTAGAAGGGGACCAACAAAGGCCACGGTTCCCCTGGACTTTTTTTAAAAACAAACTATATTTTTTTGAAATTTATATGATATGGTGTATTGACTTTTTTGTGATTCCACATTACAATTTCACTTAGAAATATAATATCACTACCTACGATTTTGTGTGCGCACTCTTATATTGATCAATTGTAAATATTGTAGGTGCATAACGGCAAACCACAAATTTGTTAAAATAACAACCTTGATTTTTTCACCCTAGATGATTCAAATTCACTATACACACACTAAATATCTACTTTGGGAAAAAGGACAACGGTTAAGCCCTACAATAATAACCAAAATATGTGAAGAAACAAAATATGAATTCTGCAGGAGGGCAAAACTCATTAAAGTAAAATAAAACTCGAGATATTTTTCACGAGTCTGAACATAATTGAGAGAAATAAAGATTGCCGGAAAGAAATAAACATCGACAACAGAAATTTGAAAACACAAAGAACAATAATACGGTTTGAAAAGGAAATGATCCAAATCCTAATGAAAAATAGTATATCATTTGATTAAATATAATAAGAGGGGCGCATATATAAGCTCCTTTCTTCGTTTCCTCCAACCATCCCACAATGTACCAGTAATTAGTGTTGATGTGCCTGAAGATGGAGTTGTAGATTTATAGTTTAAAATGACTCTGTTAGACATGATGTGAGTGAAACTGCAAAACAAAAGAATGGAAGGAAAAAAATGAATTAGTTTGACAATGATGCCATGGCTGCAAGGTAAGATCACCAGTGAGGCACTGACACAAAGGTTGTATGGTAAAAAAAAACTAATTATATCAATATAAGGTATAGAAATAAAATAGTTTCCAATACCTAAATCAGTGTGGAAGTGCTTGAGCTAGTGAGAAAAAATTCAGACCAAGAAAAATACCCAACATATATATTAATTTATTTTCAAAAACATTCTTATGTATGACTTAAAGTTAAAAAATATACAGATAAACCATATTCTAAACACGGCAATAAATCAGTCAGCTCAATATATAATCTTTAACAAAGTTTTGAAGTAAACAAAATAATTAATACAAAAACTGAATTTCCTCTTAGAAGAACCACCTTCAAACCAACGAGCTTAAAAACGTCATCTTCTAGCTTCTAATTTAAGTAAATAAAACAAATCAAAAAATTATTTGATTCAAAGATTGTCAAACCTTTAACAATATCAACCAAAACCATCAAATAGAAAAGAGTGACGCCGTCTATTAAGCAATGTACATGAACTGACACAAATTCAAAACGTATACCGTCTAGGAGACACTCTCAAAATGTCAGAGAAACCAAGCTTTCAACATAAACCTTGGTAGAGAACCAGTGTATTCTATCAGTAATTCTAGTTCGCAGTGCTCTATTATCTCTCAATTATATAGAATTGCTTGTTTTTCTTCCTTGTTAGCCAATATTAGCGTATCACCATGATCAGAAAGGTGCAATGGCAAGAATTGAGAATTTTGCAAGTCATAAACGTCAAAATACATACTCTTAAGATTTTGATAGTTAATTTTAAGGAGTTGAATCCAAGACTCTTCAACTACAAATTCTTCCATCTTCCATATAACAAAATGAGTTCTCATATAATCATTAGAAAAGCAAAGACAGTCCATCAATATACTTAACAATGGTTCAATAGCTGACATTTCATCATAACCGCCAGGAGGCATCAACTGCGTGTACGTCTTTGTTCCCAGGTCAAGCGAAACAATCACAAATTCCCTAATATCCATTTTCTCCAAACCAGAAACACCAACAAAACAAATTTTACTGCGAAGGGCCAACCGACAACCATTCAAATACACACCATCATTCACACCAGGATAACCACGGGAAAACTTTGAATAGGTCTCCAAACATTATCACCCAAACTTAAAACTTGCCCATCAGTTCTCTCTTCAGCTTCATTAAAAAATAACCGCACTACCTTATAAGTGTCCGAAAATTTATCAAAACCAAACCCAAACTTAAATTAGTATACAGACATAAATTATCTCGAATATGCCCTAAATTTGGGGACATTTTATGAGTGGCAGGGTTCCAGAAACGCAGCCAAATTTTTCTAAGTAAAGGGTGGGAGGAATAACCTAGCAAACAAAGCCATCCATTGCATGAGCCAATAAAAAACTGCAATTCTTATCCCTTAGTCGGTAATAAGGGTCGCTTGTAAGCGTGATCTTCGAGCTCTTGATTAAACGACAAACAGGTAAGGGTACAACATTATTCGAAACTAGTATTAAGTGCGGGTTTCGCGCTGATTGCTTAAGGTGAAGTTTGGCAAATTTAGGATCAGAAATTATAGAATTCCAAGACTTGCAAAGGCATTTCATTTGCATAAGAGATTTCACATCGGAAAAGGAAAGAACTTCAGTTATAAGATCATTAGGGAGGATTACTGGAGACTCTATGATAGGTCCGCAAGTGTACGGAAATATCTGTTTTAGTATAAAAGGTTTGTCGAATCCACAGAGACCAATGTCAAGTACCGTAATTAATTGTTACGTTGTTTATCTAAGGCGATTCTAAATTATGTG
>Ga0228710_1003053_pt1 | contig 26661 bp, 24 predicted proteins | sample MedpolnodulmetaG_FD_177995 | JGI IMG/M metagenome (GOLD analysis project Ga0228710, IMG submission 177995) | Root nodule microbial communities from Medicago polymorpha collected in Santa Monica, California, United States - pink nodules | ecosystem: Host-associated > Plants > Roots > Nodule... | reverse complement strand
TCTGAACTCACTCAGACTCTGAACTACTTCAGACTCTGAACCTGAGGACAGTTATCTAGAACGTAAAAGAAGAAGTTTCCAAAAACACAATTCAACCCCCCTTTCTTGTGGTTTTTCTCACCTTCAAAAGCTAACACAATTCAACCCCCCTTCTTGTGTTTTTCTCACCTTTCAGCTGGTATCAAGAGCCTTGGTCTGTTGTCTGAACACTTAACAGTGTAACAGATAAAGATCTGAGAAAAACATGTCTTCTGTTGAAGGTACCGGTTCTGGAGCTGGTCATAATGTTGTTCAATTTGACGTACTTCTGATGATAAGAAATCTGACTCTAGCAAAGCTCCAAGGTTTCATGGAGATCCTGAAGAATTCTCTTGGTGTAAAACCAAGATGTATAGTCACATCATGGGTTTAGATGATGAACTTTCGGATATTCTTGAACATGGTGTTGGTGACTTGGCCCTTGATGAAGAAGTAGCTGCTATTGATAGAAAGAAGCATACTCCTGCTCAGAAGAAGCTTTACAAGAAACAACATAGGATCAGACGAATTCTTGTTGCTTCCATACCTCACACAGAGTATATGAAGATGAGTGACAAATCTACTGCAAAGGCAATGTTTGCTTCACTTTGTGCAAACTATGAAGGTAGTAAGAAGGTTAGAGAAGCAAATGCTACTATGTTTGTTCATCAGTATGAGTTGTTCAAGATGAAAGACGATGAAAGTATTGAGGCTATGTACTTAAGATTTCAGACTCTAGTCTCTGGATTTCAAATATTGAAGAAAAGCTATGTAGCTTCTGATCATGTGAGCAAGATTCTCAGAAGCTTACCTGCTAGATGGAGACCTAAAGTTACTGCTATTGAGGAAGGTAGGGATCTAAACACTTTAAGTGTTGAAGATCTTATGAGTTCTCTTAAGGTTCATGAGATTAGTCTCAATGAGCATGATTCTGCTAAGAAGTCAAAGTCTATAGCATTGAAGTCCAAAGGGAAGCAGTCACAAGCTCTCAAAGCAAATGAGTCTGAAGAAGAGTCACCTGATGAAGATTCTGATGAAGACCCTGCTGTTGTTGAGAAGATGGCAATGCTTTCAAACAAGCTTCAATATTTGGCTAAAAAAACAAGAAGTTCTTGAGCAGAAGTAGTGGTTACAAAGGTTCCAAGAAAGAAGATAAAAAAGGTTACTTCAACTATAAGAAGCTTGGACACTTCATTGTTGATTGTCTTGATCTTCAGAAGGAAAAATCAAAGGAGCGGTCTAAGAAGCCAACATTATGTTAGCTCGAGAATTTCACAAGCTCATTTAATATGGTCGAGATTTGGTTGACCTATCACTTTGGAGAAATCGAAGAGCTTTCTCAATTCAATTGAAGGATCTCGACAAAGCATCAAGCTTAAGGTGCATTGGATTGTCGACAAAACAAGGCAGTTGCGTGTCGAAGACAAGCAAAAGAGTGGGAAACACGATTTCAAGCAAGGAAGTGGTTTCCTCTTAGTGGGAAAAGTGGGGCAAGTGGTTGTCCAAGATGGAAGAAGTGCTGATCATGGAGTTAGTGGTTCACCATCTAGTTTATTAGTATAAATAGTAGTTTCTAAGCCGGAAAGTGGTTCGCAAATCATATAGAGAATTTTTCAACACTCAAACTACCGGCATCTAGGGAAACGAGTTATATAGAATGTATGTAAACTGATTTGTAGACCACCCCTTTTATTACAATGCATTTTACCTTTTCCTTGAGTTTACGTGCGTAAACTTACGTTTATCTTTTGTCTTGCTTTATTTTAATCCCTTTTTATCACATTCTTAAACTTGTCGAGAGACAATGCCTTTTTGTATATCAAACCCGTCCTGCTCTCTAAGCAACCTGAGTGGATTTCGTGGCCTTTTTTCAAACTCTTTTTCGATAAAAACCTTTGCACAACAGTCTTGAGATTTCTAGTTCGATCTTGCTTGTAATAATCAGAACTAGCCCTCGTTTCCCAAAATCACAGGCAAACAAATTGGCACGCTCGGTGGGACCCAATTTTTGCAATTGATTTTCAAAACCTTTTTTTCGAAATCAAAAAAACGTTTTCAAAAACTTTTTCAAAACCCATCTCTTTGAAGATATCCGTTTTTACAATTTTGTTACTATTTCTGGGTAAATTTATTGCTAAAAACACCAATATTGTTTGTGTATGCATTTGAGAAGTGGTAAATCGATGCCTCATGCTAGTTCATCCTCTTCACAATCATCTTCACAAGCACAACCTTTACAAGAGACCTCTCCTTTAGGAGATTTAAACGTGTTGACCCTTGTGGGGGTAACCATGGCCATGCCAAGCTCGACGGACATGGGACTAACCACTCCTTCGATCGTTTCTACGTCCACTCAAATGACATTACCAGAAATGGGAACCGTTATACCCCCATTCACCACTGGTGTTCCATCGACTACCAGCATGCCAAGTACTAGTGCTTCCTCAAATAGGCCTAGGCTTGATGATCGAAATGTAAATATACAAAACGTTTCGAGGGAACAACCGTATAGTATGCCAACTTCGATGATGGCAAATGTACATAATAATGCTTCTGTTTTTGCCAACCAAGCAAATCCGTTCACAATGCACAACGTACATTGTCCCTCAAGTTCTAGTACTTTTGGTCGAAATACTCTACCATTAACAACAGATTTAATGAATTTGTTGCGACAACAAATGGACGAGAGTAATCATGAAATGGTTAATTTGTTAACGCAACAAATTGGTACCGTGTTTAATCCTTTGATAAGGGACACAAACCGGAGTTACGAAGCTTTAACCACACAAATGAGGAAAATAGAAGACTTCTTTGCACCCCCACAACCGGTTTATCAACCGATTACACAAATACAAAATCAACAACCGTTGGGTTAGTTGAACAAATAGTTCAGAGGCAACAACCAGTGCCTCAACCCCAACCGGTCGAACCAGTAATACAAGGTCAACCTGAAGTGATCTTGATAGATCGAAATGATAATGCGGATGAAGTTGATCGTAATGTCCAACAGAAAAACATAAGACCAGATAACAATATAGCCAATTTGGTCGAAAATATAATGGCTCAAAACGGTTTAAACATTGGCCTTCATAGGCCAAACTTTGTTTATCCTTTGTCGAAACTGGTATTACAATATGAACTTCCTAGGGGTTACAAAATTCCTCAGTTCACTAAATTTGCAGGGGATTCCAGTGAGTCCACTGTCGAACATATCGCAAGATATTTGACGGAGGTAGGAGACCTAGCAAATGATGAGAATTTGAGGTTGAAATTCTTCCCCAATTCTCTAACAAAGAATGCCTTCACATGGTTCACCAGTCTTGCACCGCATTCGATCCAACATTGGACTGAATTGGAAAGGTTATTCCATGAACATTTCTACATGGGCCAATTGAAGATCAGTCTAAAGGAATTGGTGAGTGTTAAGAGAAGTTCCACTGAATCTATTGATGATTATCTTAATAGATTCAGATTGTTAAAGGCGAGATGTTTCATTCAAGTGCCTGAACATGAGTTAGTCGAAATGGGCGCTGGTGGCCTATATTATTCCATCCGGAAGAAACTCGACACTCAACACTTGAGAGATATGGCCCACTTGGCCGACAGAGTTCAACATGTTGAAAGACTAAAGGCTGAAAAGCTAGAACTCAAAAACATTTCAGGAAAGAAAAGGTTGCTTTTGTCTCATTAGAAGAGAGCAACCAAGAATTCGACATAGCTTTTGTGGATGTCGAAATAAAGAAGTTTGATATGCTAAGTTAAAACCAGGATCTCCTTATGCGTGTAAATCGTTAAGGCCCTCCAATGAGAATACCCTGTAGAAACAAGAAATGAACGATATGTCCCCAATACATATACATTCGACATAACCAAATGCGATGAGATTTATGATCTCTTAGTTGCTGATGGTCAAGTGGTAGCACTTAAGGATGTAAAAATCCCACCACTAGAACAATGTCAGAAAAGAGGTTTTTGTAAATACCATAACTTCTTGGGACATGACACCTCTCGATGTTCCCTTTTCAGGGATTTGGTTTAGAAGGGTCTTAATGAAGGCAGACTGAAGTTTGGTAACAAGCCAGAGCCTCAAATGCAAGTAGACTATGATCCCTTGAAAGAAGCAAGCATGATGTACATTGACATTGCAGGCTGCAATATGGTCGAAGCAATCATAAACGCTGTCGAGAACCTGTCTGTCGAAGCAGATGTGGGGGCAAAAACTGAAGTGGCAGAATGTCAAATGGTTGGTGTCACGAAAGATGCAGAATACGTCGAGGAGATGGCTTTAGAGCCTCAGCTCGACGAGAAGTTGAAGACAACCTATCCTCTAGCTGAAGAAGAGTTGATTGACTTCCTTAATCGATGCAAGTTGAAGAATTCTGAGGTAATGCTCTGCCTTAGATGTAGTGTTGTATTTGACAAAGGTGCAACTAAGGGCCTCGAAGGTTCTATCCCAAAACCTAAGAAAAGGGGAAAATGGTCTGCTGATCATAGACCTAAGTTTTCCTTCACAAAGAGTTATATTCCTTTCAATAATAACTCTTCGACCACCAATTATGTCAATCAGAATGGTCAAGGAAAAACTTTGGTCCCTTATACACCAAACTAAAAGTGGGTTCAGTCGACCCATATGAAAGTGCAACAGGGGAAGAACAATGTGGTGGAAAGAAACACCAATGTTGTGGATAACAACAAAAATAGTATTGCCTTTGAGTCAAAGAAGTTTTCTTATCGCAACAACTACAGGGGAAACGATCCCATGACAAGAACTTAGTGGAGAAGGTACTAGAAGCCTAAGAGAGGTACTGCTATAAACCTTAAAAACCAGACTTTCAACATAGAGGTTAGTTTGGGAAATTTGAATTCCTTGAGTTAGGGAATAATGAAGGTGATCATCACATCTAAGCAAGGTGCTTAGAATCAAATCACGGTTGTGCAACCGGAGTACGAAATCAAACAGGCCTTAAGGGCTAGTACTTATGAAAAGATGGTTAAGAAACCATTGATCAAGATACTGTCGAGACACTTAAGTTTATGCTTAAGGCAAGTTTGGTCAGTCGACCATACAGTTTGATTGTACCTTTAAATAAGGAATTTGTGTGATTCCTGAATTGAAAATCAAATGGTAAAATTTGGCATTTGATTGCGTTAGGTATTCAAAAATTTAAGTAAGAAAACCATAAGCGGTGGATAAAACCAAAATAAATGTAATTCTTGTTTGAAACCCTTGTGGCAAATTTGTCAGTATCAAATTTTTGGGGGAAGCAATTATGTTTATTGAAGTTTTACTTACAACTCTGGTTTGTTTCCAAACAAGTACTCATGTTGCCAATATTTCTTATCTTAAACAGTTGAAGTTATTTACCATGTTACAAATCGTCAAAGGAGTTAATTTCTTTGATAAATATGTCAAAATAAAGGCATGTATTGAAAATATGAGCCTAATTGTGTGAAATAAAAGTAACAAAAACATTAAATTTTGACAGAAAAGTTGACATTCGGCTTTGAAATTATCAAAGAAAAATAAAACCTTGCCAAATTATTTCAAATGAATTGGAAATTGTTATGTCTCAATACAACACGTAACAACACCAATTGAAATCAAAGGTTGCAGGAGAAAGCCTAGAAAATCTAGAAAGCCTAACTACGGACTCAAATGCGAAGGTTAGCTTTCAGCTTCTCATAGAGGGATTTACAAATCTCCAGTTTCAAATCCACGAACTCTTCTTCCAGGACGAAGGAGTCTATTAGCTTCCCAACTGTAACAACCCTCTCATGGTGTTCAATAGCTTCAAAAGCTTTTGACCGGATCATACTATTCTCTTTATGAGAATGTAAGGCGAAAGACCAAGCCTTAAGTTTAATGGTGACATTTTCATCAAAGTGGTATTGGCGAAGCCCCCCTTTGCTCTTTGAGTTCTTCAGAAAGATGCTGCTTATCAAAGAGTAGTTATGAAATTTGTTCAAGCAACTCACCAAGTAAAGCAACTAGTCCTGCACGCCGTCTATCCATACATACGAATAAGGTAGGCGGTCAACCGAACGACCACTGAGGGGCTAATTCACAGTTCACAATTAAATATAATCAATTGAAAATAATTATCATAAATCAATTTCATATGATTAATAAGTTCATCGTCATCATAAGTCCACAAGTATACAAACACAATCAAATAATGTATACATTTAGAGTCTGATTCAAATATTCACAACCATCAACGAAGTCCACCAATGCACATATACATCGTTAATGAATGTGGTACCATAGGATTCTTGAGATGCATGTGGTACCATAGGATTATGGAGATAATTTTACCGTTAATGAATCCACCGACCTAATAATCACCCCGCATTTATGTCTTGCAAAAGCTATGTAATAATCACCTCGCACTTACATACTTGAAATCACCTCATATGACTATGAATGCATGGACTTCAAGTAAGGACTCGACAATGCATATTTCACCACCAAGACATTAACATAATCTTTTTTTGAGGGAGACATTAACATAATCATCACCCCGCATTTATGTTATTCACCAACAATTGCATTATCAAAATACAATCACCAAAAGAATCAACATCATAATCGTCAACATCATTTAACACCTCAAGAAACGATAAAGTTTCAAATTCATATTTCACATAAAGACGGACATTTAGCCACATCAATACATTCATCAATTTAAGCACCCAATCCTTAACAATTCATTCTTATTCAATCATACTAACATGAATTGAAAGTCTCCTACAAGTTATCCGGCCATAAAGTATTAGTTTGACAAACATCGCCTAAGTTTATGAAAACTAACATTTTTCGATATATTCTCCAAAATAAAAGTAAACAAGTTCAAACGCCTCAACCGAGTATATACATAATTCACACACGAGTGCAGTAGCATATACCTAAACGTTCCATAGGCCAATTTTGGTAAATTTCACAATTCACCTAAGTTCGTCTAATTTTATCATTTTCTAAGTTATTCAACAAAACAAGCCAAACAAGTTCAAACACCTCAACCAAGCACACATACTACTCACATATGATCACAGTAGCATATGCGTATAGGCATAATAGGCCAATTCACATCAATCCCAAAATTTCACAAAGTTCGTATCATTTTTCCGTTTTTCAAAGAATTCCAAATTTCAATGCAAAACTAAGTTAAAGCGCATGATTATCATCCAAAACATTTTTATAAATCATAACTACAGCAGACAAACCTAGTCTGACCCTTATACTTTGAGAAAACGAGGCTTCGGAAAATTATGCATACTTGACATTTTCCACAAAGTATGATTCGATTTCACAAAACCAAGTTCAATCTCGTTCATTTGATGTTTCCAAAGGTTTAGAAAGCTTAAATACAATTCAGCAGATCAAAATAATCAGTTTGAAATGGTCCGAATCGATCCCAAGTACCTGAAATGAAAAAAAAACATGGGTGCTGGACTGGGCAACTCGCCAGGGGCTCGCCAGGCGAGGTGCACCAGAACAGACATCCCTGTTCTTGGGTTTCCTCTCGAGAACCCTTAAATTTTCACCCCAAAACCCCATTTTTTATTCCGTTGACCCCAAATTCGACCCCAAAACTTGTACACTTGTTTATAAACATCAAAAGGCATTCAAAACAACAACAAACATCTAATCATAGCACCAATTCACCTCAAATTCATCATCTAGTTCATTTTCAAGAAAAACCACCATTTTTTCATTCAAACTTCATAAACAGCCAACCAATTCAAATCCCATCAACATACAAACATAAACATACATTCATGAAGTGAATTCAAACATGTTTCAACAACAATCACTCACCAATTCATGATTTACACTCAATTAATCAAAAATCAGTAAAACAACTCAACAACAACAACAACTATGACATTTAAGCTCTTAACACAGCAATTTCATGAAGTTTATCATACCCACACATTCACATGAATCAGGAGCACAAATTTCATCATTCAAAACCGCAAAAAGTCAGAATTATCACAAAAGCACTTAAACTCATAATTGAAAATAATAGATTATGACTTAATTGATGAAAAGAAACCATCCCCCTTACCTCTAATCTTCAAGAATCCAAACCCTAGCTTCACTTTATCTCCTAGCCTCCAATCCCAAGCTCTCTCTCTCTAGCTCCTCTTCTATCTCCTCTTGATTCACTTTCTCTCTCTACCCATCTCTCAAAATGTTTGTGAAATGAGGGAATGAATGTAATGACCTAATTTCCTCACAAGGGTTGTGTTTATATAGTCACCACATAATTGGCTAAGTCTCTAATTGTCTTAATGGGCTCAATATTCTTACCAACTAATTCACCAAAATTACAACACACTTAAATTGTCAAAATAATGAATAATTACCTTCTCTTAATAATTACCCCATCTCACTAGTAACTTAGTAAAAATAATTATTCCCACTTAAAACACTAAAAATATCTCTCTTAATAAAACAATTAATTTTTTACCCTTGCTAACCAAATTACCAAAAGACCCCTGAGTCTAAAAATGACTAAAATACCTTTCTTAAGCCAAAACTCATTATTCCCGAATAAAATACGCACAAAGACAATTAATCACATACAAGCACATAAAAACACACATAATAATAATTAAAAGGCTTAATTGAACTCCCAATCCCTTAACTTAATTCTTTTCTTCAAATTGATCCTATAGTTGTTAAAATCATCAACTTGGTCCTTTATCTTTGTTTTCGTCTATCAATTTAATCCAATTTTGATAATTATAATCCCCTAAAAAAAGAGACTGTTGGATTACGGAGGTCTATCAGATTTTATAGTGTATCACCAACGCCTAATTTTTTTACTTTCTTCTTCTTCTTATTCCCTCATCTTCATCTTCATTCATCCTTCATCATCTTCATAAAATAAAATAAAAAAACCCCAATTTTTTTTTCTTTCAAAAACTCATCATCACCCAAATTTTCGTGCTCCTCATTTTTTCAATATCATCTTTATCAATCTTCATACAAAAACTCAATCAAAACTAAAATAAAAAACACAACTTAAATTGAACATCAAACTCCTTAATCAAACCCCTAAATCATCCTCTCATCACTACATCACTACCATCAACAACAACACCTAATATCATCACACACATAAATCTTCAACCAACAACAACACATAACATTGATTTTTTTTTCCTATGGAGAGAGATAAGTTGAAGAAACGTTCAAAGGTTGAAACAACAACAACACCTAAATCTGCAGAAAGGTTCAAATTCTACTATACAAAAAAAAGTCCAGATTAGGAGAGAAAAATTCAAACTTAGCAATACATGATGATTTAGCAACAGAACTCGACATATGTTTCTATGTTGATGAATTTGAAGAGGTGAAATTTTTCTTTGACCAATTTTTCCCCAATTATTTTTTCATGCAAAAACACTTCCCTTCAAATGAGTGCTTTTCCTTCACTCTCACCCCGAGGCTTCCAAATTTCAGATTCAGAGGTTAATTTTGAACTAACAAAGACCCATCTCAAACTTGAACATGTAGAACTGAATTTGGTTTAAATTTGACCACTAAAAGTACAGTATCACATGAAGTTAACATTTTTATTGTTGAATGTCATCAAAGGAAGCATTTTTAAATATGAAACTCAAGTGGAAGCATTCTCCGGCGCGATGGTGATGCTTTCCGGCGCGGTGGTCACTGGGACAAGGTCATCCAATCATGAATTTTTTCTGTGGTTTTTGTAGGGGATATGAAGGAGAGTACTTATATGGTGGTGGTTTGTTGAAAAACCTTTTGTGGTAGTCCAGATCTAACACTGAAGGTGGCGGTTTTGAAACTTAAAAATTGTCTCCGGTCTATAAATAAATTTGAGGAGGAGATGGAGAATGAAGAGATGATGAACAATATGTGTTTGGTTTGTTATAGGGTAGCTGAGAACACCACGGTGGGTCGCCGGAAAGGATGACCGGAGAAGCACTAAAATGGTCTATTAGGGGTTTTTTTTTAAAGTTGAAATGTGAAAATTTGAAAGTTTTTTTTTTGGCTTTTTTATTTTATTTTATGAAAATGATGAAGGATGAATGTAGATGAAGATGAGGGAAGAAAAATAAGAAAGTAAATAAATTAGGTGTTGGTGATACACTAAAAAATCTGATAGACCTCCGTAATCCAACGGTCTCTTTTTTTAGGGGATTAAAATTATCAAAATTGGATTAAATTGATAGACGAAAACAAAGATAAAGGACCAAGTTGATGATTTTAACAATTATGCGATCAATTTGAAGAAAAGAATTATGTTAAGGGACCGGGAGTTCAATTAAGACTTTTAATTATTATTATGTGTGTTTTTATGTGCTTGTATGTGATTAATTTACTTTGTGTGTATTTTATTCGGGAATAATGAATTTTGGCTTAAGAAAGGTATTTTTGTCATTTTTAGACTCAGGGGTATTTTGGTAATTTTGTGAGCAAGGGTAAAAAAATAATCGTTTTATTAAGAGAGATATTTTTAGTGTTTTAAGTGAGAATAATTATTTTTACTAAGTTACTAGTGAGATGTGGTAATTATTAAGAGACGGTAATTATTCATTATTTTGACAATTTAAGTGTGTAGTAATTTTGGTGAATTAGTTGGTAAAAATATTGAGCCCATTAAAGAATTAAGGTAAAGGACCGGGAGTTCAATTAAGCCTAATTAAAATAATTCTAGCGAAAAACAAACTGTTACAACTCTCTCCCACTAAAAAGAATTTTCGTCCTAAAAAATTACCCAAAGAAAACAACTCCAGATACGAAACCCTCATCCTACTCTCTGATTCCCAGGTAGCACTCTCACCAGTTGGTCCAACTCAAATCACCTTCACCAAAACGATCTCCTTGCCTCTCAGACGCTTCACTTCCCGATCCTCAATCCTAAGTGGCCAAGTCTTAACGGTCAAATTATCCTTCCAAATCTTCCACTTGAATCACGTGAGACGCATCATACACATACTTCCTACAAGTGAGACACATGAAACATATCATGAAGATTCGACAACGATGGCAGTAATGCAATCCAATACAGAAAGATGATTCGACAATCTCAAGCGGTCCAACAAAACGTAATGTCAACTTCCGACACTTCAAAGCACGTCCAACACCGGTTACATGATTCACTCTCAAAAACATATGATCACCAACCTGAAAATCAATATCCTTTCTCCTCTTATCATGATAAATCTTCTGCCTACTCTGAGACGCTCTCATCTTCTCTTGAATCATCTTAACCTTCTATGTAGTCTCTTGCACAACTTCCGGTCCTCACAAAGCACTTTCACGTGACTCATACCAACACAACGGTGTCCTACACCTCCGACCATACAAAGCTTCAAATGGCGCCATCCCGATACTAGAATGAAAACTGTAGTTGTAAATAAACTCAATCAACGGTGAAGATTCGACCCAAGTGACACCTTGTTCCAGAACACAAGCTCTTAGCAAATCCTCCAAACTCTGAATAGTCCTCTCTGTTTGCCATCAGTCTGGGGATGATAAGCAGAACTCAACCTTAACTTTGTTCCCAAAGCAGCTTGCAAACTCTCCCAAAACGTTGAAGTAAACCTTGGATCCTGATCCGACATATTACTAGAAGGAATATCATGCAATCTGAAAATCCGCTCAATGTAGATCTCCGCCAACCTTACCACATAAATACCGGTCTTGATAGGAAAAAAATGTGCCGACTTCGTCAACGATCAACAATCACCCAAATCAAATCAAAACCCTTCACAGTCTTTGGCAACACTTCAACAAAGTCCATAGAGATATTATCCCACTTCTACTCAGGCAGAAACAACGGTTGCATCAAACCCGATGGCTTCTAATGTTTAATCTTCGACTTCTGACAAATCAAACTAGCATACACAAATTGTGCTATATCCTTCTTCATTCCAGGCCACCAAAACAACCTCTTCAAATCTTGATACATCTTCGTCGCTCCTGGATGAATACTAAGACTACTCATGTGACCTTCTTCCAAAATCCGCTTCTTAAGAAGTACATTCGATACACAAACTCGATCACGAAACATCAAAACACCATTCTCATCCAATCTGAAATCCACACTTATACCCTGATTCACCAACACCACACTATCCACCAGTTCCAACTCCTCTTTCTAACCATTCTTGATCTCTTCCAATATATTACTTGTCAGCTTCAACATTCCTAAACATACGCTTGTGCTTTCTGAGTTAATTGCGTCAATGGTAAATCCAACTTAGAGAATCCTTCAATAAACCCCTGATAATAACCCTCCAAAACCAAGAAAACTTGTGATCTCAAAAACAGACGTCGGAGTCTCCCACTGCAACACTGCATCAACCATTGACGGATCCACAACTATACCACCCTTCGAAATCACATGACCAAGAAAGCTCACTTCCCGCAACCAAAACTCACACTTCGACAACTTAGAAAACAACTTTTTCTCCTTCAAGGTATGCAACACAATCCTCAGATGCTCAACATGCTCCTCCTCCAACTTCGAATACACCAAGATATCATCTATAAACACTACCACAAACCGGTCCAGATAAGGATAGAATATTATATTCATATATTCCATGAAGACACCCGGCGTATTAGTCACACCAAGTGGCATCACAGAATATTCACAGTGACCATATCTTGTTCGGAACACTGTTTTTGATATATCCTCCATCAAATCATCAATACTCGGGAGTGGATATCGATTCTTAATCGTTACCTTATTCAGCTGCCGATAATCCACACACAACCTCATACTACCATCATTCTTCTTAACCAACAACAATAGAGCACCCCACGGCGAAACACTTGACCTGATAAAATGCTTCTCAAGCAACTTTTCCAACTGTTTCTTCAACTCACCCAATTCTAACGCGGACATCCGATACGGCACAATCGAAATATGGCTTGATCCTGTCACCAAATCAATTGCAAACTCCACTTCTCTCTCTGGTGGTAAGTCGGTAATGTCGTCGCGGAAAACTTCTGGAAACACTTGCACTATCGATAGATCGCTAACTCCTTTCTCACCACTTTCCTTCAAAGAAGCAAACATCATGAACAGACACGCCTCACCATCTAAAGACTGCTTCACTTGCTCTGCGGTCAAATACGTCCCACCTACTTCATTTACTAGCTTAAAAAATGTTATACTCTTGTTTAAATAGCTAATGTTAACACCAAAAGATAGCATCCAGTCCACATGCTTCAACGGAAGGCAAACAAGATCCTACTCAAAATCAATTTTACCGAAATTAGCCGGACACTTAGTAAAAACTAAGGAAGTAGTCACCGAGTCATTGGACGGGGTATCGATGACCATCCCTCTCAAGAACGGAGTCACAACCAAATTCAAACGTTCAACACAACTAATCGAGATGAAAGAATGCGTAGCACCAATATACACAATTGCAATCAAAGCAGTACTATTAATAAAATACATACCTTGGATAAGATTATCCAGCTGCTACACTTCCTCCGCATTCAAAGCGAACACCTTCCCCTCCGCCTTCTTTGGCTTGGTACACTTGGTACTGATATGATCTGCCTCCCCACAGTTGTAGCACACGATCTCCTTATTGCATTCAAATGAATTATGACCCACTTTTCCACACTTGTAACAACTCTCGCCCTTCTTGCAATCATCGAAATAGTGTCCAAAACCTCCACACTTGAAGCACTTCACATCAGCAACATTCGGCTTAGAGCCTCCATCAACACCCTTCTTCTTTCCATTGTCCTTGTTGTACGGTGTAACACCCCGTTTTCCCAACAATGTAAATATTACATGTACATCATAGTATTCAACGTAAAACGGAATGCCACACTACATTTCAAGTATAAATAGAGTAAAGTTACTATTTATTGAAACAACTTTGTCAAAAATTCAATTTAACATCGCAGCGGAAAATTATTTCATTATTCAACAACCTTGGCACTACGGCCTCAACATAACAACATTAATGAAAATCCTGATTCAAAAAGTTCAACAACATGGTTCATAAATAATACGCAACAGTAGAAAACATAGCAAATATCCCCATCCCGTTACGTATCAGAGCGACCCTAAGACGACGCACAAGAGTCAACTCACATCAGCAGTTAATCCTGGTTATCTGCACGTTACCCACGTAGAGGCAACATTCAAACAGAAGGGGTGAGATTTCACATTCAATAATAATAAGCATATAATTCATCAATAGATTTTAACAACATAAACAACTTTTAAACAACAATAATAATACTTCACATATGCTTCATTTATTTCTACTTAGCATTAAATCAATGACAACAACTTAACAACTTGACGACGACGACGCGACAATGCAACGACACAACAACAACTTGACTATGCAGTATGCATGTGGTACCAATCAACGTGTTAGAGCATAGGCTCTGAATTCAACGTGTAGAGCATCAGCTCTTAAATCAACGTGTGGAGCATCAACTACTAAATCAACGTGTAGAGCATAGGCTCTCAAATCAACGTGTTTTGAATGATTAAACATTCAACAGGGCATGAGCCCCCAACTTCATATGAGTATGCATGGACTCAACAACTTATTCAACAACAACGTACAACATCAACGACAACGACGACAACAACTACAACAAAGACTCCACAGTATAATTCCATAATATTCATCATCTATGAGCAACATCACATATCATCATATTAGTCAACATATGCATTCATTGAGTGATTCATCAATATATGCATCATATAATAATTCATCAAATCAAAGTTAATCACAACAAACAAGGCCATTTTGAAAACATACAATATTACCTAAAATCATCATATTTACGCCCAAGGCTAATTTAGAACAGAAATACGTAGAAACGACACAAGAATATGAAAAAGGTGCACTGCTACTGAACAACTCGCCGTGGCGGGCGGACTTACTCGCCGTGGCGAGCAAACATTGCTCCCTGCCACACAGTAGTTCGCCGTGGCGAACAGTTGGCGAGCAAACATTGCTCCCTGTTACGTTATAGCTCGCCGTGGCGAGCAGACTACTCGCCGTGGCGAATTATGACAGGTTTTTGTCGGGAAGTGCGATTTTTCACCCCAAAAACCCAATTTTCATCCAACCTAATCCCAAATTTGATAGAGAACTCAACCTATGATCATTCTATAATCTGAACATCTATTATACACAATTCTATGGACTTTCTACACTTACTAACAACCAATTTCTACATGTTTTACGATCAAATTCCAATTTCAAACCCTAATCCTCAAATTCACAAGAATAACAACAAAACTACATGTTAAATTCAGTTTCAGAATCACATAACCTAAGATTAGAGAATTTTAGTCCCACCCTTACCTTAGATTGGTGATTGCAAGAATCTACAAGTTCTTCCCTCTTGATTCTCCTCCTTCTCCCAAAGACTTTTGTAAAAGAAAACCTAATTTGTGTCTGACTCTTGTTTTTCTTTTTTCTCTCAACAAATTTTCTAATTAACACCACTTAATTCTACTTAATTCTAATTCAGCCCCTCTACAAGTCTTATTATATTAATTCCAACCCATCCTACTAAATAATAAAATAAAGCCACTTAATAAAATATTAATACACAACAACACGCCACTTATCAACATAAATCAACATAAATCATATAAGTCATATAAAAGACTCTAAACTCAACCAAAATAATCAGATAAATAAATAGGGCGTTACATACGGCTTTCCAAATCCATGGCCTTTCCCTTTCTTATGATTCACCGCCTTGTAGTGCTTCCCGACATCATCAAACATGCGACACTTGTGCACTAATGTATTGAAATCCCTGATCTCATGAAAACAGATGTATTGATAAATCTCAGGCCTCAGACCGCTCTCAAAATTCACGCATTTCGATACCATAACATCCTTCACATTGATGTAGGGACAAAACCTTGATAGCTCATCGAACTTAGCGGAAACCACAACCATAACCAATTGAGCTTCTCCATCCAAAAGAGACCTCTACTTGACCTGTTCTACAACACAGAGTATGCCACTGATGGTGTAAATCCACAAGTGCACGATTTACCGATGTAGTAATAAAAGATATCGTTTCGACACGGAGTTATGAATTCAATTAACTTTAAATAAGGATTAGAGAAGAGTTCAAATTGAAAGGTTTTGTATTTTATTTTAAAAGAAAATATAATAATAAAAAGCGCCTTGGGATTATTGGTTCGTCATGGTGACAAATCCTTCACAAACCAAACCTTAAACCTAGAACTTTATGTTGGACCTATTTTCTAAAGACAAGTTTCTCTTTAGCCTATCACATCTCCTTTCGGTTTCTGTGAGTGTGTTTCTCTAGCAACCACGCCTATTCTCATGGTTGATTGCTATTGAAATCCTTGAAGCACGAAACTTTATTGTCTCAAGGGTTGCTAGACTATTCTCATGTTTCGCAATCCTAGTCTAATTTCACTTGTTCTAATATCAAAACTTCATCTTTCGATACTTCGCTTGATATTTGTGATTATGAATTAACAAGTACTAACCCTCCGCTGTCGCTTTATGAATTTGATACTTGTTAATTCATTATAAAAACAGTGAAATAGATTAGAAAATATATTTACATAAAATTAGCGTTCGAGGATTGGTTTGATAGGGATTAGGTCATTAGACTCATCCAACAATCCCAAGACAGGAAGAGTCTACTCACTCATGTTCATTGTAGACATAGAAGAGAAGAAGAACATAAAATAACAATAAAATAAAGGTGAACTTTTATTCAAAGAAATAATTGTCACTGATTATTTCGAAGAACAAAAGATGATTCAATATGTTTGTTAGCTACTCTATTTATAGTCTAGAACAACTTAAGCCCCAAGAAATACATCAATTGAATTGTCATACCCCAATTTTTGACCTAAGATCCTACATTCATACGCAATCTGACACTGAATAGACTTGACTTTTCAAAGGAAATTTTGGCAGAGAGGTATTTTAAAATACCTCATTTTTGGTTCGTTTTCGGGCCCGCCTTTTATTTTATTTTTATTATTAGTCTTTTCTATTTTTTTTTATCTTTTTTCATTTCCATCTTTTATTTTACTTTTATTTTTATTTTATTTTGTTTTTTATTTAGGTTATTTTATTTGTTTATTTATTACTTAGAATAGGTCCAAAAATAAAATGTCTAAGGTCCAAAAAATTTCAAGTCAAGTGTCAACTTTCACATTCCTGTTTTAAATTTCACCATTAAACATCATTCAAATCACCATCAAAAACCATTAAACCACTTTTTCATTCTCATCAACCTCCTCAGCTATAAATAGAGCTCTCATTCCACACTTCAAAAGACACCAAAAGTTCTCTTGAGTTGTCAAAGAACTTTTCTCTCTTCTCCCTCATTTAGCTTGTGTTGACGAACTATTCTTTTCTTCTCCCTCTTTTTCTGTTCCTTCAGAAAAGTCCCTTTTCTGTCCCTTCCGGAAAGTCCCTTCGATACTTTTGTCCCTTTGGTTGTCCCGCTCTCTTAGTTTCTTTTATTTTCTTACTTTTTAGCTTTTTTTGCATTTCATTTTATTTCTATTTATTATTATCATTTAGCATTTTAATTATCGTCATTTTTTTCCAGCAATTAGAATGTATCTAGGTTCAATGTAAACAATATAAATGAGAAAAGTTTGTGTGCGTGTGTGTCCTTTCATTTCTTTACCGCTTAAAATTAGATTATGGATTTTGTGGTGATCCAATGTCACTACAAAAATCCACGCGCTTTTATTTTTATTGCTTCGTTAGTTTAATTTTTATTTATTATTACAAAACAACAGAAACATTCAAATAACAAAAATCACAAAAATATTTTCATAATAAACCTTGATTTTCAATCAATTGATCTCATTTTTATTTTATTTCCTTAATCATATGTTAATCAATTTAATTATATCTTGAGTCTATTTTCTTTTAATATTAAAAACACAAACCAATTCTTATTTGCCACTTTGGCTTTTCTTCGTTAAAACTTTTTTCAAAACTAATAAAAAAACACAAAACAAATCAAACGGTATTTCTACCCGGAACTACGAGGATTTGATCCCTCACGGGTACGTAGGCAAAGGACCTTGTCCTTCCAAATCAATAAAAAATGTAAATAAAAATGTTTCTTTTCTTTTAATCACTACTTTTAATTCCTTCTTTTAAACAAAAAAAAAAGCAAGCAAGTTATAGCACAAGAGTTGAATAAAATCACGAGGTCCTCGTAGATTACTACGAATATTTAGGGTGCTAATACCTTCCCTAAATATAACCAACCCCTGAACCCTTAATCTTTAAAAATGTGGTATTTGAACCTTTTTCCACTTTCTTTTGAAAAAATTAAAAGTTCAGTCGTGAAATAAAATAGTGAGTCTATGCTAATAAAATAGCTTGACCTCCAAAAAATGACGCGACAGAAATGGCGACTTCACTGGGGATATCCCCTAAGAGGTTTGAGCCTAACTTGACTTTATTTAAATTTTTGTGCTATAACTTGCTTAAAAACAAAAAAAAAAGAAGATGGAAATACGTGTATATATGTTCTCCTTCTTCTTTCTTCTTTCTTAACGTGAGTGGTGAGATAAGTCCTACACCCGGACTTGAGGGAAACATAAGATAGGATGCTGGTATAATCAAAGTCTCATACCGAGAGTAAGTTTCGGGTTTTGGTACATGTGATATAACCCCGCTCAATGGAGGTCTTTTGGAAGTAATACTATGTTGACATGAGTAGTCGTGTTTGGCATTGTTATTTTCAAATGACCGTCGAAGATGAGGACCTTTAGTTACCTTTAACCCATCTTAGCCTTTTAGGACGTAGTGCGGTGGCTAATCACGAGTAGTCTTGAATTGGGGAGATTCACGATACTACACCCAAACGAGAGTTTCCTAAGAATATTATTGGACCGAGAGTAGTCCCGTAACCCGATAAATATTCGGAAGTGGTTGTAGACTTTAGGAACTTGGTAGAACCCGAAATACAGGTACAAATGAAACCATAGTCCTTACCAAATGGCGTTGTTACCCTTGACTCCAACATTATGGACTTAACCTCACCATATTTTCTCCGTTCTTGTTGCATAATCATGCATACGTGCATTCATTATAAAAACCTTTTTCTCATTAAACCTAGAAGGACTTAGATAAGTTTTTGTAAACATCAAAGGTATGAACCTTGTAAAGAATATCGTTTCAAAAATCTTAACTAGACCTTAGCTTCGTTAGGACTTTGTCCTTTGCTTTGCTTTTGCCCTCAAAAAGGGAATTGTTTGTAATATTTTCAATTATCAAATAAAGCAATGTTCCTTACGATGTCTACAATTACTTTGACAAGTCCTTCGAAAAATCGTCCATTTTTTGCAAAAGCATCATGCATCATTTTGCATTCATAGTTTCAAGTTTGAGTCTCACACCTTGTTTTCCAATAAAAGGTCAACCCGTCTCAAAAGTAGCCCGACATCCTCGTCCGAAGCCAACTCGCACCTACAACACTTGTGCAAATAAAAAAAAACATATCAGTTTGAACAAGAAATCCACGAGCATTCGTGAAGAGGTAACAACACTCTAGGGCGAGTTAAAGAGACTGAGTACCCTGGTGGCTTCACTGGTAGCTTCGCAGAATTAGCCGCAGTTCCAGCAAGGACCCGAACACCAACATCAGCAACAGCCTTGGCAACAGGCTCCAAGAATGCAGTTTGACCCAATCCCAATGACATATGCGGAGCTGCTTCCCATCTTGCTCCAAGAGAACCTTGTCAAGACCAGAGCGCCTCCTCGGGTGCCTAATGTGATGGCGGTTTCGTATCAACCTGACCTCTCCTATGCCTTCCATCAAGGGGCTCCCGGCCATGACATCGAGCACTGTCTCTCTTTAAAGACTGAAGTCCAAAAGCTGATTGAAGCCAATATCTTGCTTTTCTTCGAATGAATTCAGACGGACAAATTTGATCCACTGTCGGATTATATTACCTAGTGTTGTGACACATAGAGTGGATAAGCCGCAATTGAGTCGCTTTTGATGTTCCTTCTACTACTCATCTTTTCAAATAATGCCTTTGTTAGTTGTTTACTGCTTTTCAAAATTCCTTTCGTTCCGCCCGAGACGAAAGTGAACTTGTGTAGGCTTTTTGCTTCATGTTTTTCCATCATTAATAAAAGGGTCGTTTTGATCTCGACTTTGTTTTTATTTTGTGCTTGTTTTGGAAAAATGGTAATAGAAAAAAACCAAAAAAAAATATTTCTTTAATCATTCTCAAATATCTGCATAATCATAACTTATACATGTCAAAATCAATAATCAAATCATGCATTAATAAACCTGTTGAACACATTGACCATGTACTCTCTTCCAACTTTGAGTTCCTTGTATCCGAAGCTGAAAAAGACATGAATGTAGAGACCCCCGCCAAGACCTCTCACATATTGGGGAATCTTAGCCGTCGAAGCTGCAAACAAACAAAAATCAAGAAGATTGCATTCACTTACAAAGACTAGCATGAGATGTTATCGTTACCTTACATGAGTATCATGCTGCAGTACACATTTCAACAGGGGCAACCCCCCTCCTTCCTTCAGTATACAACATGGAGGTCGTGCTTCCCGTGGTGGTCGAAGTACCGCCGATAGGAGTCTGCCGAAGTCCAAGCTTGGTTGAACTTAAAATACATGACGACCCTGTGCAATTATATCAAAAGAGGTTGAAACAAACTTCCAACAAGAAGGTTCGTCCCCATGAAATTCAAGAAGGAGACTGTGTGCCCAAAAGGGTACTATCTTTTCGACCAGACTCCAAGGGCAAGTGGACGCCTAACTATGAAGGCTCGCGTGCAATGACTTTTACAACTATGGATGGTGGCAAACTTGCACGTCCTATGAAAGCCGATGCAGTCAAGAAATACTTTGTCAAAAAAATAAAGCTCGATAAGTCGCAAACCTGAAAAGGCGGCTCAGGCAAAAATGAGCATCTCGGTGGACTGAAAACCCGAAAGGGCGGTCCAGGCAAAAATTAAAGACAAAAAAAAAATTATCCTAATAGGAACCCGAAAAGGGCGATCTATGCAAAAGTTAAGGATCATGACAAAGTCACTGCATCAGTCAGACATGATCCACTTGGGGCATCCAGTTATCAGAAGACCTCCGATTCGAAACATCTGCAGATCAAAGACTCGGAACAGGGACAATTCAAAGTTGTTAGGGAGAATAACGGTTATATGTGTTCAATGTACCTTCCCCATGTACTTACCATTTTCCAAATTTTTCAAAGATCCGTGGAGCCACGCCATTGGCAGGCTACCACCCAATTAATCAAATTTGAGCCTATGCCCATTTATTTGGAACTCTCATTTATTCTATTTGCGACATTTCTTCTATTTTTTATGGCAATACTTGAAGCGAAAATTTTCAAAATACAAAAACTTTTTTTTACATCTTTTGAAAAGTGTGAACAACAAACACACCCTCTTTGAACTCGTGAGTAGTTAAAGCGTACATCAGTATCCGCCTCGAGAACGGTTACACTCCAGAAGAGAAACATGACTAAGCACTATGGAGAGGACCTCTGCTTTGAGCAAGATGCAGTCATAATCCAGAAATACAAAAAAAATCAAAAAAGCTCGCTAAGTTGAAAACCTGAAAAGGCGACTTAGGCAATAGAGAGCGTCCCGGTGGACTGAAAACCCAAAAGGGCGGTCCAGGCAAAAATTAGGGGCATAAAAAAAGAATATACTCCCGGTGGATTGAAAACCCGAAAGGGCGGTCCAGGCAAAAATTAGGGGCATAAAAAAGGAATATACTCTCGGTGGATTGAAAACCCGAAAGGGCGGTCCAGGCAAAAGTTAGGGATTTTCAAAGAAAAATAAAACAGAAAAAGCATGACTGCTGAAACATACCAGTGGAAAGAACACTTTGTGCCGGTTTAGAAATGGCGACTTCTTTCAGACTTTTAGGTAAACAATGGATTTTATCCCCAGGAGGCATCAGTTGCTACCTTGTGCCAGGTTTTACACCGCCAACGGCTCGATTTGTTCACAACAATATCATCTCCAAGGAAGTTTGTCGAGTGTTTGTACTGCGATGTCAGTCTGCTTCGCATCCTACCTTGTCTTGTCTCGTCTCGTCTCATCGAGTCTATCTATCATATACAATTCATATAGTCATACAAATTACATTCATACATTCGTCACATTCATACATTCATACATCGATACTTTCACATATTCATACACATCATATACATCGCATCATTCACACATGATTGCATTAGTCATCCAGAATCTTGTTTCGGTCGTGTCTCTTCAGTTCGGTCTTTACTTGTCATTGTGTCAAGCTGCAAGTTTCTACAAAGGAACATCTTGCATTTACCTTCTTGCCATCAAAAGTGTCATCCCCAGTGTGTCTGGTCCAGAGATGTCACTTATTATAAGCCCAGTGGATTTCAGCAAATTTTTTATGAAGCCCAGTGGATTCTGGCGAACTCTTAGGAAACCTTTTATCAAGCCGAGTGGATTCTCGCAAGCCTTATCAAAAGCCGAGTGGATTCTCGCGAGCCTTATCAAAAGCCGGGTGGATTTTCGCAAACCTCTTATCAAAAGCCGAGTGGATTCTCGCAAACCTTTTATCAAGCCGGGTGGATTCTCGCAAATATTTATCAAAAGCCGAGTGGATTCTCTCAAATCTTTACAAAGCCGAGTGGATTCTCGCAAATCTTGTACTAAGCCCAGTGGATTATGGCGAAATCTTTTACAAAACCCGGTGGATTTCCGGCAAACTTTCATAAGCCAAACAAATAGTTTGCAAATTTTCTTCTCTTATCAAAAAGTGTCACTCCCAGTGTGTTTGGTCAAGAAATGCCACCTGTCCTGTTTCAAGCTACCATTCCTAAACAACGGACCGCTTGAGTTTACCTTTTTTATCTTGTTTCAAGCTGCCAGTCCTATACAACGGATCACTTGAGTTTACCCTTTTTATCTTGTTTCAAGCTACCAGTCCTAAACAACAGACCGCTTGAGTTTACATTTTTATCTTGTTTCAAGCTACCAGTCCTAAACAACGAACCGCTTGAGTTTACCTTTTTTTTTTATCTTGTTTCAAGCTACCAGTCCCAGACAACGGACCGCTTGAGTTTACCTTTTTATCTTGTTTCAAGCTACCAATCCTAGACAACGGACCGCTTGAGTTTACCTTTTTTATCATGTTTCAAGTGGTCAGTCCTAAACAATGGAGAACTTGAGTTTACCTTTTTACCGTGTTTTAAGTGGTCAGTCCTAAACAATGGACAACTTGCACCTACCCTTCCACTTCCTCACAAGTGTCATCCCCAGTGTGTCTGGTCAAGAGGTGTCACTAAAAAGTTTTGTCTCCGTTAAACTATCATTCCAAGCCAATACAACGATAGACAATCATTTTCCCCAATGAAACTACATTCCTCCTAGCGGAGTCGGATCCCTTTTTTTTCAACGAATTTGGGTATCCCGTTGTTGTTTCTCGTCCTAGTCAAATCATCTTTGCTTCCTTGCATTCATACTTGCATCACAAGCATTTCATAAGCATTTCATAGCATCTTAGGTCAAAAATGGCGTACTCTGTGTTTAAGTCTCTTCGGCCCGTTAAATCAAAGATTCCATCTTCAAATCTCCAGACGAAGAAACTTAAATAGGGGCATCTGTCATACCCCAATTTTTGACCTAAGACCCTACATTCATACACCCTCTGATCCGAAATATTATCTGACTTTTCAGAGAAAAATTCGGCAGAGAGTACTTTAAAATACCTCATTTTTGGTTCGTTTTGGGGGCCGTATTTTCATTTTAATATTAGTCTTTTTTATTTACTTTATTTGTATTTTTATTAGTTTTTTATTATATTTTATCTCCATCTTTTTATATTATTTTGTTTTTTAGGTTATTTTCTTTTTATTTATTACTTAGAATAGGTCCAAAAATAAAATGTCCAAGGTCCAAAAAATTTCAAGTCAAGTGTCAACTTTAATATTCCTTTTTCAAAATTCATCATAATTGTCCATCAAAAACCATTAAACCACTTTTTCATTTTCATCAACCTCCTCACCTATAAATAGAGCCCTCATCCCTCACAATTTGACACACTAAAAGTTTTTTTGAGTTGTCAAAGAACTTTTCTCTCTTCTCCCTCATTTAGCTTGTGTTGACGAGCTATTCTTTTCTTCTTTTTTTTTTCTTTTTCTGTCCCTTCGGAAAAGTCTCTTCGGTAATTTTGTCCCTTCGGTTGTCCCTTTATTTTATTTTATTTTATTTATTCCGCTTTTATATATTAAAAAAAATGCAAAAATATTAGGTTAGAAAAGAGTTTTTGTGGTGATCCAACTTCACTACGGAAATTCCTCGCGCTTTTATTGTCTTGTCACGTTAGTTTTATTTTTATGTTTTAATTAATATTCAAAAACAACAATAACATGCAAATAACCAAAACTTCAAAAAAAATATTTTCATAATAAACCTTGATTTCTCAATTCAAGTGATTGCCTTTTTTATTTCTTTCTTAATCAAATTTCAATCCATTTAATCATACTTTGAGTCTATTTTCTTTCAAATTTAAAAATACAAACCAATTCATATTTGCCAATTGGCTCTTTATTTTAAACCTTTTTCAAAACCAATAAAAAACACCAAACAAATCAAACAGTAATTTCTACCCCAAACTACGAGGTTTTGATCCCTTACGGGTACGTAGGCAAAAGACTATGTCCTTCCAAATCAATAAAAAATGTAAATAAATTTTTTTCTTTTCTTTTAATCACTTCTTTTAATTCCTTCTTTTAAACAAAAAAAAGCAAGCAAGTTATAATACAAAAGTTGAATAAAATCAAGAGGTTCTCGTAGAGTACTACGAATATTTAGGGTGGTAATACCTTCCCTAAATATAACCAACTCCCGAACCCTTAATCTTTAAAAATGAGGTATTTGAACCTTTTTCCACTTTCTTTTGAAAAAATTAAAAGTTCAGTCGTGAAATAAAATAGTGAGTCTATACTAGAGGTAACAACTCTCAACTATTTCAATTACGATCATTTACCGTGATTTTGTCAAACTCATCACAATACAAAACAAATGTTAATTATCCATGGAAAAACAATAATATCCCCAATATCTTTCATCTTTTCTACTATCCTTATTAGTCCTTTCACCACAATTCTAAAATTAAATATCACACTCACCTTTTTGTTGCGTTCCAAAACAACAACCGATAAAAATATACACAAGAGGTAATTAAGAAAAATAAAATTATGGATGCAAAGTGTAGCAATATTCTAACAAGTATCCTTCAATTATAGGGCTAAAACAATTATTTAATACATATATTATTATTAAACAAGCTTATCGATCGTAATAGGGGAAGTCCTCCTTCCTGTATAAAGAGGCAGACACTAACACAAAAATGTAAATTGGTCAAGTAGAACAAACCAAATATGGTATTCATTGGCTATTTCAATGTGGCCATGCTTGCTCTGTTTGTTGTTAGCTCAGTCACACTTACTTTCGCAAATGGAGTTAAAGTTTCAACTCCTCTTGACATCGGTAACCTAAGTCGGAGTAGTTTTCCACATGGCTTCATCTTTGGGGCGGGATCATCATCTTATCAAGTATGTACATATTTTTGTTGATGTAAATTAAGATATCCAATTCACGCAACTATATAGAGTAATTCTTTTTTGAACAATAAAGCCTTAAATTAAGATATCCTATTCACAATTTAACAAAACCGTGCCACGATGAAGTTAGTAGTAGTACACAATCCATAATTACATCCTTATCCCAAAATCGTGTCACGATTTTTTCTTCCAGCAGTTCACCCACATTCTATCTCAAAAATCGTGCCAGGATTCTAAAATCATGTCACGATTGTCGCCACATAATGTTAACCAATTTTGAGGCAAAACCAACAACTTTTGATTTAAAAAAGCTTTTTTGGTTAGAATAAGTGTATGTTTTTACTTGTAATTAAGAAAATCCTTGTAAACTAGTGAGTTAGATATAAAAAGTTAAATGAGAGAAGTTCCTACAAAACCTTTATAATATATGAGAAACTATATTTAAAAGAATTACACAGCTATATTTTTTTTTCTTTCATGTTTACTACTTGACTTGATCTTCTTAATTAATTTTTTTTGTTTGTGAAATGCAACATGTATCTGGGACACCTTCACCCATCAACATCCAGGTTTTTTTTTCTATTTCAGTTTAACACTCTAACATATAGAGAAAACAAAGGAAAGGAGATATTGCTTTGCCAGTTCATTTCCATTTCTAGTTTAATGAATACATTTTAAATCAAATTTTCACTTTTAGAATTACTTGTATCTTATCCAAATTTGAATGTAAAAATTTAAAACTTGTTAATCATGGGAAGATACATGCCTAACCCACTTGCATTAAAACATATTTTAATTTGCAAAGAAATAAAATAAAATGTACTTTTAACCTTTTGAGACCTAACTCCTCTCTTTTAAGATTAAGATAATATGCAAATTGTGATTTTCAATTACAAGCCTACTTGAAAAGTTCGTAAAGGAAAAAGAACACAACTTTTGTAAATTTAAAATATGATCTAATTATTAGTATGTAATTCTTTTTTAATAGCCGTAGTATGTAGGTTTTTTTTTTTTTT
>Ga0228710_1003051_pt1 | contig 26666 bp, 18 predicted proteins | sample MedpolnodulmetaG_FD_177995 | JGI IMG/M metagenome (GOLD analysis project Ga0228710, IMG submission 177995) | Root nodule microbial communities from Medicago polymorpha collected in Santa Monica, California, United States - pink nodules | ecosystem: Host-associated > Plants > Roots > Nodule... | reverse complement strand
ATATTCCTCACTTCCGGCGACACATGCCGGTGCGATGGCCCGTGGCGGTACCAGGGACCATCACGGTTCTCTCTCTCTACCCCTTTCATCACTCAGAGCTCTTTTTTTTTTTACGTATTGTTTCTTCTTTATGGGGACCGCTAACTTACTCTCACCTAAAAACATGAGAGTGAGTTAGCAAGAAACATGTTTGTAAATCTATCTATTTAAATTATGTAATTGGTAAAGGATATATTTGTAAATTTAGAGAAAAAAAAACATGTTTCCTTAATATATGTTGTGTATTAAAGCACTTTTCAACAAAGAAAGGTGAATATACTTGCTCGAGTGGATGATATTGGCTTCTTCAACAAAATAGAGATTGGAATGTGAATTGTAACATGAATTGGCTTTGGCGCCTTAAAGTACCAGCAAAACTTCAGCCCCTTATATGGCTTTGTTTTCATAATGCCCTCCCTACTAATGCCCGTCAGCATCATTGCAACATGGTAGCTTCTCCAAGCTGCACCCGTTGCTCTTCACCCATAGAGGATACTCTTCATTGTTTACGTGATTGCCTGTACTCTAGAGAGCTTTGGCTCCGCTTGAATATGGGACGCTATAATAATTTTTCTCTGAATTTGATGTCAAGGTTTGGCTTCATGAGATGACAACGGGTACTTCCGCTATTTTGTTTATTACAAGAGTATGGCATGCTTGGTGTTGGAGAAATAATACTATTTTTGAGGATTAATATTGGCGTATTCAAGATGTGGTGTGAAAGATTTTTTTGTTACATGATGAATGCATTTCTTATTATCCCAATTTTGGTTTGGACCCACACTCATCACGCCTATTAGCTCATTGGATCCCCCTTTGGAAGGTACACTTAAAATCAATATTGATGGTAGCTTTCTAGAAGATTTTGGTTGTTTATGTGCTCGCGGTGTTGTTCGCAACCACGATGGAGATTGGATAGCTGGTTTTTCTCACTATGGAGCTGGAGCTGATGCGTTATTAGTTGAGTTACGTGCTATCCAGATAGGTTTTGATTTTTGTAATCTAAAAGGCTATGTCAACATTATTTGTGAGAGTGATTGTTTGGAAATAGTTGACCTGATTATTGATGGCCGTGATCATACCTTGCACACTTATGCTACCGACATCCTTCATATAAGAGATGCTTTACATGGAAATGGTAATACAACATTGGAGCATGTTTTTAGGGAACAAAATATTGGTGTAGATTTTATGGCTAAGGAAGCATCACATGCAAGGTGCTCTACTCGCTGGAACTGCCCTCCACCTAGCATGGAATCTCTCATTCTGAGAAATAAGCTTGGAACTTAATTTTGTCTCTTCCTCTTTTTCCCTTTTCTTTTTGCCTTGTTATTTTGTAACACTATAAAAAATAAAATAAAAAAGCACTCTATGCCCTGACAAAAAAAAAAAGCAATCTATGCTTTAATTTTTATTTGTTTGACAAAAAAACACTTAGAGCCTGTTTGAAACACTTCTCAAAAACTCTTTTTTAGTTTTTAAAAACTTGAAAATTAAAAACTTGTTTGCTAAACTATTTTTAAAATTATAGTTTTGGAAACTGTTTTGAATTTTTTAGTTTTTGGGACTAAAAAACTAAAACATGTAAAAGGATAACTATTGTGAGAAGAGGACTTGTATATTTCAAAAACTGAAAACAAAAACTATTTCTAGAAGATTTTGGTTGTTAATGTTGTAACCGTAACAAAATCATTCTAATTTCTATTATCCCACTACCAATTTTTTCTTCCAGTTTTCTATCTATTCAGTTTTTTTTTTTAACAACTCACGTTTTAAAAAAAAATTCTTCATATCTTAAATATGTATTGTACTATTTTTTTAAAGGAAAATATGTATTGTACTATAGAAACCAAAGTTTTGTAACTCGAGAGTTTACCTTAACTCGTTTTGTTTAGGTAAACTTGACTCGAGAATTCGTACAAGTTTACCTAAAATTAAAATTATATGAAATTTGTTATATGCATGACATATATAAGTTAATATCATATTGTAAATAGGTCAATAGTGTAAAATATGACTTAATTACAAAGGCAAATTATATCAAACTACCATGTTATGTTAAACTTAACATCAAAATACAAAAATTAACGCAAAAAATCATAAGTTTCATAAGTCTCTTAGTTTAAGCCATCCAAAAAACCATTCAAAAAAACAAGTTTCACAAGTTCCTAAAGTTGTTAATAAAACTATCTAAAAAATAAACTAGTTAATTTCTTCAAAAGGTCAACAAACACCACCACCGCAACCTTAATCGGCGTCGCAATCATCGGCTTCAAAATCTGAATTTCCACCATTAGAATCGCAACCCTAACTGGTATGTGCTCCCCTGTTCATTGTTTGAGAACGTAGAGAAGAAAAAAAAACATTTCATTTCAGAAACAACGTGTTATTGTAAAAGTAATTATTCAGTAAACGTTTCAGTCTTTGGGCTTGTAGAAAAGAAATTGAATTTTGAAAAAAATGAGCCAAAAAAAGGGCCAATTTTATTTTTATTTTTTTTAGATGTAAACTCGTAAAACTCGGTCGAGTTTACACAAATTTACCGAGTGTTAACTCGGTCAAACTCGTCAAACCTTCCGATTTTACCAGAAACAGAGTTTACCTCAGAGTTAACACGATTTTGATATCTAAACACATAAACTCGATAAACTCAGAGAGTTAACACTCAATTTGCGGAACATTGATAGAAACTATGCATTTTTTTTTGGGAGAAATCACACATTTTTATTGAATATATTTTGGCCATATGTACTTTTCAACAAATAAAAATGGACTAATACCTCAAATTCGTCCTTGAATTTTAAAAAATCGGCCAAATTCGTCCCTGAATTTTGCGAAATAGCTATTTAGTCCCTGAATTTTACAGGTGTCCATCGAAATGGTCCCTCCGTTAAGTTGGTCTGTTAATGGAGGTGACGTGTAACGTTAACCTCTTACAAGGCTTAACACGTCAGATGCCTCGTAAGCAGGGATCAAATTGATTGATTTACAGAAAATTTCCAAGGACCAAATTGATTGATTTTTAGAAAATTCCCAACGGCTCTTTCTCATTAACGAGTCTTTCTACCCCGAATATATAAATTTGAAACCCTAATGTTATAATTTGTCACCTAGAGTTCAAAATCCCCCAATGACACTCAATGTGGAAGATGTGGACTAATAGGACATAACTCAAGAAGTTGTGCAAAGCAAGGTGTGACTAGGAGACCAAAGGATTGGATTGACACTGAGCCTGAAGAACAAGTACAAGGTAATGTGGCAGGTGTGAAAACTGTTGTTGAGAATGTTGCTACTGAGGTGCCACAAGAGAATGTTGCTACTGATAATGGACCTGTAACTGATGCAGTTTCTAGGCAGGTATGACTTTATCCAAAATATGGATCGATTTGAGACTTACTGGCATAATTTGAGGACTAATTTGATGGATTTTGTTATAATTTAAGGACTGATATGATTGATTTTATTTGCAGAGAATGGTTACAATGAGATATGACATGAGAGAACCAGTGATTTTAAATGACATGCATAAACAAACACCACTGAGGGGTCCTACTCCACAAAATCCAACTGCTCCTGGAGTTATTAGAGTTGCAAATCCAAATTACGGGCCATCCGCTTCTACTCAACCACAATACACGGAGTTTATCCCAACTCCAGGATTTCCAAAGCATTGATGCTTGTTTAAGTTATGCTTTTGGACTAGTTTAATTATTGCCTTTTGGACTTTTTTAGTTTACGCTTTTTTGGATATGTAATCATTTAAGAACATCAAATGATTTGATGACTTTATGACTATGTAATGTTATTTTTTTGGCTATGTAATGACTTATGAACATCAAATATATGACTTATGATGGTATGCAAATGTCTGTCTTTTTATAATCAATGTGTATGTCTTTTACTTTTTACTTTGTTCAGCAAATGTATGCACCAAAGATCATAGTGATATCTGTTGTGAAAATTTAAGGACCTATTTGATGGTATTTTCACTAATTTGAGGATCGATATGATGGATATGCATATAATTCAAGGACCAATTTGATTGAAATTTTTTGACAGAAGGGTTTGATTCATTCATTGACAACCTCCTTTCATTACAACATTACATGGACTTGGCACAATACAATACCATTTTAAACAACTCAATCAAACATAATACTCCTATCAATATCTTAACCAAGTTAAGCTCACTTCCTACACAATCAACTTTATCCATCAACCTTGCCTTCCAAACCTCTTCTCTGCCCCTATCATTTGGCTTCTCCATCAACCTTGCATTTCTTCCATGACCACCACCATTGTTTTTAAAATAGCCTAGTTCTTCAGCTTCATCAACCCACACAAAAAAATTACAATTTTCACCATCATCCTATACAATCAAATAATAAAATCAGTATTATTTAAACAAACCATTCACACATCACATAACCATTGTTAAACAAACCTTAGGCAAAGGGCAAGCATAGAAAGGCCTTCCTGGGTTACTGACAGTGTTTGCTTTTCTTACAACACAAATTCTAGGACACCAACATTGAAGCTCTATCACATCATCTTTGTACATAGAGCTTGAAGATGAAGACCGATTGTTGTAGTTGTTTTTGCCCATACGCCCACCACCCATCATTTCTGAACACCGAATCTGTTGGAACAAAGGGTGTTTCACAAAATCACCTCTTAAGTTTTGATGATAACGAGGTATTAAAATTGTCAATTGGATATGCTAAACATTTGTTCAAAGTGTACAGGATCTTAATCAAAGTATCTTTCATAGAGATTCTGATTGAACAAGTTAAAGAGCAAAAGAATTTATTGAAGCTTAAAGCATCTGAAGAAAATGTGTCTGAAGAATATGCTCCTGAAGAAAAGCGCTCCTGAAGACACGTCATTAGAAGCAAGGTCATTAGAAGCAAGATCATCAGAAGCTACTTCACCAGAAGCGTTAGAGCGTTGACAAAGTACAATGTACGAAGTGTACAACCACTAACTCTGCGCATGTCTCTGCAACCACTATCTCTGCATCGTGTCTCTACATCAAGACAAGAATAACAATAATGTTCGCAGACGTTGTTTAATCACAAGTGGAATGGATTTTGAATTTGTTCTTCATAGGACAATCATCAAATCAGGAAAAAGATCATTGATGAATCAAAGCTTCATACAAGACAAGTTGATGTACCGGCTAGTTCTCAACGTCTCTCAAATCCTCTATAAATAGGGATGAAGACTTGAAGAATAAAGAGTAGAAAAACAACACATATACAAGAAACGCATATTTGAGCCAAAACGCTGCAAGTTTAAATACATCAACAACTTAGAGAATTCTTACAAAAGTCCATATCTTAGAATTCTTAAGTGTCTAGAAAAACATAGTCTGTTCTGTTTGTATTGTTTTGTGAATACCTCTAATTGTATATCAAGTATTCAAAACTCTTCTCAATTCTCTGTAATTGTTTAGTGAAGTCTCTTTCTTTTGTGATTGAGCATAGAAGTCTCTTTCTTTTGTGATTGAGCATAGAAGTCTCTTGGAGTTATCGTTGAGCATTGAGAAGTCTCTTACTGTGTGTTTGAGCAACTTGTAATTTGATATTACATTTTAGTGGAACTCTCCTTGGAAGTGCAAGGGGGACATGACTACTTCCGGTTTGTGGAAGGAACCTGTATAATTGTTTGTGTTTTTTCCTTCTCTGTTCTCTTACTATCTATCCGCTGCACTAAGACTCTGAACTCAAGTCAGACTCTGAACCATTTCAGACTCTGAATCTGGGAACAGTTTTTCAGAACGTTAGAAAGAAAAGTTTTTGAAAACACAATTCAACCCCCCCTTCTTGTGGTTTTTCTCACCTTCATAATCTTCAACAATGACCACTGATTTTTGAATTTCGAATTGAATCAAAAAAAATTAGGGTTTTAAGTTTTTTGAATTGGGGAAGAACATTGACATCAATTCATGGAAGAATTTTGGGGGATTTTGAACTCTAGGTGACAAATTATAACATTAGGGTTTTAAATTTATATATTTGGGGAAGAAAGACCCGTTGGGAATTTTCTAAAAATCAATCAATTTGGTCCTTGAAAATTTTCTGTAAACCAATCAATTTAGTCCCTGCTTACGCGGCATCTGACGTGTTAAGCCTTGTAAGAGGTTAACGTTACATGTCACCTCCGTTAACAGACCAACTTAACTGAGGGACTGATTTGATTGACATTTTGTAAATTCAGGGACTAAATAGCTATTTCGCAAAATTCAGGGACGAATTTAGCCGATTTTTTAAAATTCAAGGATGAATTTGAGGTATTAGTCAATAAAAATGTGTATATTTCAATATGTGTATAGTTTAAGTGTGGAGGCCAATAGTGTCCAGGCTTGAATGAAGTTGAGGAAAAGAAGAACAAATAACGTAACAAACGCTATAAGTGTCGAGGTCAAGAGCGTTTAAAAAAAATGTTTCAAACAAAAAATTATTAAAAAAAAAGCAAATTACTATTATGCCCACTCATTAAAGTAGTGTTTACCGCAGGAAAAATAGAGTTTATAGTAAATATCACGTGGGAGTAGGCTTGCTAACTTACTCCTTCATATTTTTAGACAGGAGTAAGTGTTTTTTTTTTTGTTTTTTGACAAAAGGTGGGAGTAAGTTAGCAGCCATATATATCATATGTATAAAAGACACTTAACTTAAAATTATGAGTTTAATGGTGGTGGGTTGACAATCCAAAACAATTTTTGCACATACGACCAATCAAAATATTTTAAATTATCACGTCAATTACAGAGCAATCATTTAATTGACGCGGCAATTTAAAATATTTTTATTGATCGTGTGTGCAAAATTATTTTGAACTGTCAAGTGATTAGTGCCAACTTTCCTTGCTCTGATATTGCTCTTGTCTGTGCTTCTCTCAATTTCTGCTCTTTTTTAATCTTTTTTGTTTCAATGTCAATTAGTGTAACCCCAGCGTCCACAAAAACAGCTCTGAAATTTATATATAAAGAAAAACAACTCTGAAATCAAAACATAAAAAAAAAAAAAAAGGACAGTCCGGTGCACTAAACGTCTTGCATACGCATAGTCCGGAAGGGTTCTACCATATGGTGTATTGTACGCAACCTTACCATGTTTTTTTTACACAAGAGGTTGTTTTCAGGATATCAACTCGTGTGCTAATTCACGTGACAACTTTACCGTTGCGCCAACGCTCCCCCGTTTTGAAATCAAAACATAGAAGATAAAATAAAGGCTTAAATATTACACTAGTCCTTGCAAATATGTCTCGTTTGAGTTTTGGTCCTTGTGAAATTTTTTTTTTGAAATTCATCCTCGCAAAATTTTCTGTCTTTTAAAAATACCCTTGGGCCTAGAGCTGTAAATTTATGGGGCCTTGATAATTTGAGCCCCAAATCCATTGACATAAGGGCTTAAAATATTTTATTTTTAAAAATCTAGATACAAATATTTTTTAAAAAATTAGAAAAAATTCAGAATTTTTTTTTCAAAAATTTTATCCTAGATTTTTATAAAATCTTTTTTGAAATTAAAATTTTAGAAAAAAAAAATATTTTTTACGAAATTTTCGAAATTAAAAAGTTCATTTTTTATATTAATTTAAGAATAATTTTTTTTTTAAAATCTGAAAATTAATTTTTGAAAAAAAAATCATAAAAATTTATTTTTTATTTTAATAAAATTCAGGAAAAATATTTTTAATTTTTCATAATTTTCAATTCCAACAAAATATGATATAAATTGTAATTTTTTTATTTGCAAAGATTTTTTTATTGGTAGAAAAAGTTTTAAAAAACAATTTTTTGAAAAAAAATCTGACCTTTTTTTAAAATTTCGATTTTTTATTTTATTTTGAAAATTAAATTCAAGAATTTTTAATAATCTTCTTTAATTTCGAAAAAAACTGAATGTTTTTTCTGATTTTAGAAAGAAAAAAAAAATCTAAATTTAAAATTTTCTAAATCGAAAAACTGAATTTTTTATTTTTAGATTTTAAAATTTTCGAGAAAAAAATCTGAATATTTTTCTATATTTAAAAAAAAACTGAATGTTTTTTTTTTCTGAATTTTAGAATGAAAAATAATTTTTTTCGATTTTATAAATTTTGGCAAAAAAATATGAATATATTTCTGATTTTATCTAATTTTCAATATTTCGAAAAAAAAATATAAAAGTTTTTTCTGATATTTTTAAATTTAGAAAAAAAAATCTTAATGTTTATATCAAAAAATATAAAATTTGGAAAATATTTTTCGTAATAAAAAAAATTTCGTACATTAATTTTCAAATTTTTAAATTATTTTTATTTCTAAATTATTATAAATGAATTTATATTATAATTTTTTTAAAAAAATAGGCACAAATTCCATGTGTAGTCTTAAAGAATGAAAAAATTAAATTAATTATACAATCAGCACGCCACATAAGCATATATGCACAGTCAACATGTCACACAGTGGACCACGTCAGCAAATGCACAATCATATGGGGGAGGGGTGTTTTTCGAGAATTTTTTTTTTTACAAGGATATAAATCAAACCGAAAATTTTATAGGGGCGAAAACCGAAAATAACTTATATTACAGGGGTGAAAAACACTATTAACCCTATAATTAAATGATGATTTTAGGTTTGCACGGTGATTTTCTCAAGAAAGGGAAAAATGGTGTTCTTGTGTTTTTGGTTGTTGTCACTTTCACAGAGAAGAAGAAAGGAAATTCCGATTCCTTTTCTTGGTTTCACATATTTATAAGTGTGAAGGGGAATTACCAAAATATCTTTATTAGCTTAACAACGTCTATTATATCTTTTGCATAAACATTAATTCCAAGGCTATCTTATATGTAAAATAACTTTGTCTGTCTGGTCTGCATTAAAAAATAAAGTGTTCAGTGGACAATTCCTTCTCTTGATATGGAGGCTTTAAGTCTTTGGAGGGGCCTTCTTTCTTTCTGGATCAAGGTTACTTTTAACTCTTAATACGTTTAAGGATACATCTATTTAGATACTAATAAGTAAGTTATAGGTTGGGATGTTACAACAAAGCATATTATTAATTCTCTTTTCCTCCTTGTCTGCTAGTTCCACTACATAATTCAAAAATCTCAACGTTAACTAATTAATGTTTTCTGCTTAAACAATTGGACATGCACTTTTAGGAAGTGAGACAAGGAAGCTACTGGAATATATTCTTTATTTCAATCAGATTTTCCACAACCAGATACATAAATTCCCCAATTGACATCAAGTTGATGTGTGGGAAATGAATTCCCAACATTTGATAATTGAATCCTATGTTTAAATTTTTATATGTACTCTAGCAAGTAAGCATCTTTTAAAGCTGCTTTGATATATATATATAGTGAAGAATGCTAACTTATATCCACATTAAATGATTTTCTAAGGCTGATAAAAAAAAGATTAATTTTTTCTAGTAAAATTTTGTATAATGTTAAACAATCAGATTAGTTTAAATGAAACCGTTTGAATTTTTATTTAAAAGGAGGATTATTGGATACGCATATCGATTTTATCTTAGGGTGAGTCAAAAATAACTAATTAATATTCTCTTTCTTCATCTTCTTCCTCACTTTTCTTCATCACATTCATCAACGCCATCATCATCTTCATCATTTTTTCAGAAAAATCCAGAAACAACCCAAGAAAAAATATGAAAACCCAAAATAAAAAAAACTTTATTTCCCTTCTCTTCCTCAATCACTCTTTTCTCTCTTCTGTTCCCTCCTTCTCCTTTTTTTCCTTTTCCTCGCCACTTCTCTCTCTACACACAGGCTTTTCTTTTCTTCACTCATTCTCTTCTTCTCTCTCAAATCCAAATCAAATCAAAACCAAAACCATAACATCCCAAACAGACCCTAATTTCTTCAATGGGAGCTGTAACCTCATCCATGGCAGCAAAATTCGCTTTCTTCCCACCAAATCCACCTTCCTACGAACTGTCGGAGTAAACGAATTAACAGGCAAAAACGGATTTGTGTTGTGTTGTTTCTTTGGATTTGTGTTGTGTTGAGAGAAGAAGAAACATTGACTTATGAACAGTGCGCGCGAGAGGAGGAACAATGACTTATGAAGATGTTTGAGGCACAGTTCCTTTTTTGACGGAAAGGGCCTTTTTGAAAACTGGAGCAAAAAGTTGAGGACCAAAGTGTTGATTTTTAGATTTAGGGGACAAAAATAAAAACTGGAAATTAGTTAGGGAAATATTGAACTAATTTAGCCTTTTAATTTTTAGTGCAGGGAGCTATATATAGCATGGAGACGGTACAACCGAAGAAGAGAGAGGAAAATGAGACAAATTGTGAAGGATTTAGAACTAAAATTACATTTATTTTTTCTTCGAGATTTTATTTGACAAATTGTAGGAGGATTAATGTTTTGGTAACATTTGGGGCAGTTTTTAATAATTTAAATTAATCCAGAAATTAGTTCGACAATGACTTTTAAAGATCAAAAGCTGATATTGACTCGGTCTACGCTGATGTGGCATCCTAAGTGAGGTGTCACGTGTTATTTTTTTTATTTTTTTTGTCTTGGGGGCCAAAACTGCTACAGTTACAAAATTTAGGGGACTGTTTTATAATTTTTTTTTCTTAAGGGCTAAAATCGCAACTTTGGAAAAATTAGAAGTTAAAACTGCAGTTAAGCCATTCTTTAATCGTTAGCATGAATCATTACAAATTTGCCTTCTTATTTTCGTTTTTTGTATGCCGGGAAAAGTAAAAACCGCGTTTTATTTTGGAGGAAGCAACGCGTATGTTTGTCTTGTACACACACAAGTTGCAAAGTTATAGAAATCGTTGCAAACGCACTCACGCAATTGTTACTTTCGTAGCCAATGGATCGTTATTGAACCATATAGATTTAATGCAGAAAGTCAAAGTTCTTTTTTAAAAGAAATGCAGGATTCAAAATTGTCTTATAAATATGCACAATCCAATGCCTCATAGGTACCACAAGTTCAACACTTCAAGCCCTAATCTTCTCACCCCACAAGAAAGTTTGTGAAACAAATGGATAACAAAACCATATCCACCAAGAGTGTCCATTGTTTGGTGTTGCCATTTCCAGCACATGGTCACACTAATCCAATGCTAGAATTCTCCAAGCTTTTACAAAAACAAAGAGGAGTCAAAGTAACACTTGTCACCACCCCTTCCAACTCCAAGAACATACCTAAATTGCCACCTAATTCCAATATTACAATTGAGACCATTTCTGATGGTTTTGACAAAGGCGGAGTTGCTGAAGCAAAGGATTTTAAATTGTATTTGAATAAATTTTGGCAAGTTGGTCCACAATCTCTTGCTGATCTTATTAACAAACTTAATGCTAGAAACGACCATGTTGATTGTGTTATTTATGATTCATTCATGCCTTGGTGCTTAGATGTTGCAAAGGAATTTGGAATTGTTGGTGCTTCTTTTCTAACTCAGAATCTTGTTATGAATAGTATATACTATCATGTTCATTTGGGAAAGTTGAAACCTCCCTTTGTTGAGCAAGAGATTACTCTTCCTGCACTTCCTCAACTACAACCTAGGGACATGCCTTCTTTCTACTTTACCTATGAACAAGATCCAACTTTTCTTGATGTGGGAGTGGCCCAGTTCTCTAATATTCACAAAGCTGATTGGATCCTTTGCAATTCCTTCTTTGAGCTAGAGAAAGAGGTAAGTAAGAATTTGAGATAAATTTACTATATATAACGCACAAACACCAAACACAATCATTTGATTTTTATGTTAAAATGTGGTTCTTGTCCTTGAGGAATATATTTGTACAACCATTTTACGACAACTTTTGATACATACTTTTTTTCCATGTTCTTTTGGAACAAAAACAATAGTGAGATAAAGAGGGAGAGAGGGTAAGAACACAATGAGAGTATCTTAAAGTTGCTCCAAAAGTTGTTAAAAAATAGTGTACAAATATCATTTCTCACAACTTTTATAGACTATATGTCAGAAAAATGTTTGTATTAACATATTAACGACACTAAAAGCGTTATGCATCATTTACCAATTGAATGGCACCCAAGTATGAACCCAAGTATTTCCCACTTGTATGCTGCTTTTGTAAAGGTTAGTTGTTAATGACTATAAATGCTTTGTAGGTGGCTGATTGGACAATGAAGATTTGGTCCAACTTTAGGACTATAGGGCCTTGCCTACCATATACATTTTTAGATAAGCGAATCACAGATGATGAAGATTATGGTATTGCACAATCAAAAAGTGAAGAAAGTATTGAATGGCTAAATAATAAGCCAAAAAGGTCTGTTGTTTATGTTTCATTTGGGAGTATGGCATCACTCAATGAGGAACAAATAGAGGAAGTAGCACATTGTTTGAAAGATTGTGGAAGTTACTTTTTATGGGTAGTGAAAGCCTCTGAAGAGACTAAGCTCCCAAAAGACTTTGAAAAGAAATCAGAGAATGGCTTAGTTGTGTCATGGTGCTCCCAGTTAGAGGTTCTAGCTCATGAAGCAATAGGGTGTTTTGTAACACATTGTGGTTGGAATTCTACATTGGAAGCTTTGAGTATAGGAGTTCCAATTGTTGCAATGCCACTTTACTCAGACCAAGGCATTGATGCGAAATTTCTTGTAGATGTTTGGAAAGTGGGAATTAGACCTTTAGTTGATGAGAAACAAATAGTGAGAAAAGATACATTGAAGGATTGTATATGTGAAATAATGGATATGAGTGAAAAAGGAACCGAGATTATGAATAATGTCATGCAATGGAAGACTTTGGCTGCAAGAGCGGTTGGTAAAGATGGAAGTTCTCATAAAAACATGATAGAATTTGTGAATAGCTTGTTCCAAGTTTCAGCCACAAATTAATTCTTGATCAACTGAATTTTTGGTTATATATACTAGTATAATTTTTTACATAAAGTTGTTTACTTTAAATTAAATAACATTATTTTTTGTTATATATTTTGCAACATCATACACATGGTTGTGGACATTTGATATGTAAGGTGTGGGTTCAAACCTGAATACTCATTTCTCAACACTTTATGTGTGAGCTTTTTTGTCGCAAAGTTCGGTTTTGATGACTTCTGAAAAAATATATGATTTGATCCAATTTCTCAGAAAGTCATGATACGTTGTAACTTGAATAACATAATAGCATGAACGTCCAATCACCTAAGGGCCCTCATTTTTTTTTTCACCTTATTTTTTTACCAATCACCTAAGTCTTACCAATTACACAAAATTCATTTCTCATTGTTGCTAAGATTCCATCAAGATTAATCATTACATTTGTTGGCAACCAAGTCTTTGTACGTGGTGCAGATACTAAACAGCCGGAACCAGATTATTGTTTGTAAAGTTTATGAGGATCACATGCTTTACACTATCTCTAAACCTCAACAAGAAGAGAAATAATAATTGTAAAATTATAATTAAAACAGTCAACAAATCATACTGTCTTTGCATAAATAATTTCTTCCCCAAAGATGCCAGTTGAGTATGGTATTGCTAACATCATTATTGTGGCTTTGATGGACTTGGAGATGATGGCGGCTTCAAATCTGGGTACTGCAAAGAGAGATAAAAATGATGAAGGAGTTCTTATTTTAACAAAGAATGGAATCCTAATGGTTTAAATGTAAGAAAGCGCGTAGATGTTCACAGTGATTCCATTTCATGTTTCAGAATCATACAAGTAAATAATTTAATAACAAAATGATCAAATTTACAGAGAAGTGTATTGTCATCTTCCACTTTTTTGTATATCATTACTAGGGAATGAATGCTTCGAGAAAGTAGGAATCTCAAATGCACATCTTCATCCACAGTCAGATAAATTTATTTAAATCTTATATGGGTTAATTATGTTAATAGCTCCCAACTTAAGTTGATATTCGACTTCAGTTTATATATACATGTTTTGTTCCAAATGTCCTAAAGTATGCTAAAATTGGTCCTTTGTTTTGACTCTTGAGACTAGAACATGAATCAAATGTTACAGGGACAAAAACCAATAAATAATTATATTATAGGGACTAAACCGAACATGAGTACAAAGACGTTTATGGACCTAAAAACATAATTAACTCTTCTTATATTTGCATAATGATTTCACTCAAGATAAATTAGTTCTACGCATATGTAAATGATTGTTTAAGATACAATTACTATCAAGATTCAACACTTTTTCTAAAAGTGTGAGAAATTTTGCATAATTGATAACTATACGTGAAGTGAATCAGAATCCTGAACTTCTAAAGCTTTCAGGTTGTGAAGTAACTTGGATCAGAAATTCAGAATAGAAAAGAAAAACTAAATCAATAGCAAGCAAATCATTCTGCTGTTTTCTTTTCATTTCCAAAAAGGTTTTTTTATAATTGATATCAGACTATCTGAATAACAATGTTCTTTCTAACCATTTAGTGCTCACAAATGAATAACAGTGAGTATCGCTTTTACTTTGAACTGTTCCATTTGACTTTGAACTCTTCCATAGTGAAATTATTGTGCTAGTGTCATGTCACTATACCGATGAGTTATAGCACAAATGATGAAGGTGCAAATTCGTTTTAATTTTTTGGTTGCTCTCAAATGGAGGATACTCCGATCACCAGAGGCAGAGGAAGACCTAGAAACACTATAAGAGAAACTATTAAGAAAGATCTAGAGATTAATTATTTGGATCAAAATATGGTTTATGATAGAACATTATCACGTAATTTGATCCATGTAGCCGACCCCACTTAGTGGGAAGAGGCTTGGTTGTTATTGTGGTTGCTCTCAAATGGTAATAAGTAACTCCAGTACTACCAGTCACAGGGCCTATGGCCTACTTGGATCCCAAAGGTGCACTAAGAGAATTACCACCTAAGATCTTCATAATTCCTAAAAGGATTCTATTCAGTTAACCTCTAGGAGTCAGGAGCAACTAGGGTAATGTGTGCTTTTTAGGTTATTAATTCAAACTCTTTTGTTTCTAGCTTAATTCAAACTCTTTTGTTTCTAGCTTAATTCAAACTCTTTTGTTTCTAGCTTAATTCAAACTCTTTTGTTTCTAGCTATGAAGCACAAACACTCCTCGGATTAGGCGTGTCCCGGTGTCGGACACGCAACACTTGTAATTACACTGAATTATGTAATTTTCTCAAATTATTAGTGATGCCGGAGTGTCAGTGTCTGTGTGGTGTCCGGTGTCCGTATCCGTGCTTCATAGGTTTCTAGTATTTACATTCCTACAATCGTAAAGTGCTCGCTCATCCCATTCCAATCACCTAACCAGACAAGGAATGGGAATTGGTCATTTCCACTCCCAATCGCTTTCCCTCCAGGCTTCAACAAAACATGATATAAGGTCACGCTCCAGTAGGCACAACAAGAGTGCTAAAGAAATCACTCGTGCATCAGTGGCATATTATGCCAATCTCATATATGCAGGACCAACATGACATACCAAAATTTTGTTATATATGAGTGATACAAATACCACTCAGTTCATTACAGAACAGATTCTTAATTTCTTTTCCTCCTTGCCTGTTAGTTCTATTACATAATTCAAAAATCAACATTAACTAATTGATGTTTTCTGCTTAAACCATTGAACATGCATTATTAGACATGAAGGGTCACAACGGAAAAAAAGTTCTATTACATAATTCAAAAATCAACATTAACTAATTGATGTTTTATGCTTAAACCATTGAACATGCATTGTTAGATATGAAGGGTCACAACGTAAAAAAGGAAGTGAAAGCAAGAAACAAAGAGAGAGTTGAGAATTACATACATTGGGATAGGGAGAAGAGGAAACTACCGAACTGATTTTCATTTCCGGATTGGACTCTACAGACTTTTTCGCATGACCATTTTCTGTCTCTTGATTTCCAACTGCAGGGATATCTGAGGATACCACATTCTCATTATTATTATTATTATTATTATCACTTTGCTGAATGGCCCCATTTCCATTTGTACTGAGCTCTTTTGGCACTTTAGTCTTTTTCCTTCGGTTTATATGCACAGAAGGGGGCAAAAGGGTATCCTGTATAGCCTGCCACAACAAAGACCTAATACATGAACTTTATTCTTTACTTCAATCAGATGCATAGTTACATTCATTCCTAAGTTGGCATCAAGTTGATACGTGGGACTGGGAAATGACTTTCCAAGATCTGATAATTGAATACCCAGTTTAAATCTTTATATATACTATGCCAAGTAGATATCTTTTAAAGCTTCGTAGGAGCTTTGATATATACATTGTAGAATGCTAACTTATATCAAACTTAAATGGTTAAGGTTAAGAAAAAGAGTTTAATTTCAATACACAGTTGGTGTAAATGTTTACATTATCGAACAATCACAACTAATCCTATAAATGACATTTAAGATATTTATCATTGAAATCAAATATTTTTAATGCTCTGGTTTTGGTGAGTATAATTAATTGACAGTGTGATACATGTTTACACCGACATTACATACCAATTAAATCATAAGAACTATATGAATAAAATGCAGAAGTATGTTCGATGCATCTAGTAAACAAACAACATGCATAAGAAAACGAAGAGAAAGACCATACCATCCACCCTTGTTGGCCTCTAACTCCACCTTTAATGGCATAGGCCTCTTTAAAACCATTCTTGAATAATAGCTCAGCAACTTTCATGGAATTACCGTCGAAACTACCTTACATTCAAAAGAGTAACAAGTGAGGAATATTTTACACTTGAATAATACATGATTATAGAAAACAAAAACACTCTCATCAACAATGTGACTCCTATAATCACATAGCCTGTTTGGATTGACATATTTCAGCTTATCTACTGACATAAACACTTGTTCGACTATTTGGTAGAACTTATGAAAACGGCTTATGACAAGCTTTTTTAAGCTTGTTTCCATAAGCTCTCCAGGACCAGGATTACTTATGAAAACGGCTTATAGCTTATTCGTAAACAATTTTATAACTGTATAAATTTCTTTCAATTGAGACAAAACAAGTTTCTTTTTTACCTATCCAAAACAAATACAACAGTATTTGAAGCATCCTTGAACCTCTCCAAAACCTTCTTAACAAACCCATCTTCATTTCCCTCAACAAACTCAACCTGCACAACTTCCTTATTCACCATCTTCAAACTAGGTGACCCAAGAAACTTCACATTCTTCCTATCCCTTATATCCAACAACTGCGAATCCGCCTCATCACGAAGCTTCCTGAAAGCATCAATGGCTGAAACAAATTTATACTTCCTGAAATACTCTTCTGCTAAAGGGATAGCAACAAGATAAATGAAGCTACACCCAGCAACAAAAAACGGGTATCGGTTGAAAAAATCATCAATGGAAACAAGAATTGATTCTAAGTTGATTCTGCCTGCATCTGATTCGGTTAAAGTGGGTGCTTCAACAGCAAGGGATTGAAATGGAGTGAAGAGGTTGATTATAGCAAGTGAAAAGGTGGATTTTTTGAAGAGGTTTTGAAGTGGGATAGGAGAATGAGAAATTGAGATTTTTTTGTTGAAATGGGGTTGAGGAAAAGATGAAGAGTGGGGTGGATTAGGGTTTGAGAGAAGTGAAAAGGGTTTGGTGGTGAAGAGTTTTTGGGTTTTGGGGTGGGTTTTGGTGAAGGGTGGATAAGAGAGGAGTAGAGAAAGGGAATCCATGAGAAAGTGGCAAATAGACATACCAAGGTCATCTGAAAAGGATAAAGAGCTTAACATTATCATATGCAACTTCTTCATAGATAGGAATTTATAATTTAATTTATATAATTGTTTTTTGACAAAAACAATAAAATTTGAGAGACAAAAATTTAATTTATGTATGTTATTTTTTTTCCGTCAAAAGATATATGTACTTTTATTTTAGCACCAAGGATTATTAATTTGTTAGTAAGGTTTATGTCAATTGACAATGTCGATATTGTTAGGTTGGATACATCCATTTGAATTTGTTCGTAAGACTTATGTCAACTGACAATGTCGATATTGTTAAGTTGGACATATCCTTCCGGATTTCATAGTCTGGACCTCACAATTGTATATTTAAGTTTTTTATGATATTACTGCTCGTAAGACTTATAATAAACATAAATAAATATATTATTTTAGGGACTTAATTTGTATACACCGATATTTATATATGATGACACGTTTTTAGGTTAGTTCATAAAGTATATTTATAAATATCTATTTGACATTGATTGGATACATATGTAAAAATGTTTTGCATACTTAGAAATTAGCTTTTTCTTAAAATATGTAGAAACATATAAATATAAAGGATGATATATGATATAACAAGTCAAACAATTTTACACTTTCAATATATTGTAATTAAATTCTTATTTTATAAGATAAATTCTTAAAAATATATGACAAATTTAGTTTACACAAATGGTTGAGAACAATAAAACGAAAGGGTTTTACAACATTTTAGAGAGGAATATCTGTGTGCTTTTTGTAATAATCAATACTGTGTACCATGTAATTTTGGGTGAATACTTAGTTAATGTGAGTGCTTCTCTCGATGGGAACTTGAATTCTCCTCATAGTTTTTCACATTGTAGGAGATTATTCTAACCTCATTGGTAACTAAGTAAAAAAGATCCTGAGAGAAAACTACTGTAAATACTAACCGTTCATATAATTGGCTTCGACTTTTTTGAGTATACAGGAAATGTGTGCAGAGAATTACAATGGCTATCTGACAATAGAATGTTCCTTTTGTAAGACCAACAAAAAGAACACTCATATAAACCCTACAGAATATTTCCAAAGTAAAATCCAGATTTTTCCTACATTTACATGAACTAAGCTTCTGTCCTGTACAAAATGCATGGATTCTATTTCTATAACTGCTAGAAACCAAATTTGAAATTCATGCACATCAAAGTTTTTTCTCCAAATTGCTAAGAACATCTTCCATGCATGCTTTGTAAACTTCCATGCCTGAAACATGTTTTGCAATGTCGAAGCCGATATTCATCCATTTCTTTCCCATTTCAATCTGACCCAACCGCACCGGCACTGCAGCTCGGTTCCATGCAGTCATGGCAAGCCACTTTCCTTCTTCAATTGGATACTCACCTTCCTTCAACCCAACCATTATCCTATAGGCTTGCTTGTACATGCTATATACAAGATCATCATCTTTATCACCCTTGTGGATGCTAGCGATGGCTATAAGCTTGCGAACAACAAGAGCAACATTTTGATAATCTGGAACTGTTGATGAAAGGAAAGATGAGAGACACTCATTTAGAGCAAAGGTGGCTACTTCGTGATTAGACCGCGGTCCCTGCGAGGCATGTAAGCCTATCTGAAGAAGGTACTGAGGCTTGCAAGCCTTTGAACTGGCAAAACTTTTCACTGTGAAGAGTTGTGATCCCAAGTCATTTAGCCTTCCTTGTACGTCATAAGCACATAACGTGTATATGAAGAAAAGGTCAGGTGCAATGGTATTGATTTGGCCATCATTAATAAAGCTCCCAGCTGAAATTGATTTTAGCATCTGCATCCACATATGGTAGGCGCAAGATAATATTCAACAAGATTCACAATTGAAATATAACCCAACAACAAATTACTTTTGAAAGTATAATACAGCTTATTTTTTCCTATCAAGTCAACATGACCCTTTTGAAAAAGACTAAATGCATCAGGTAGCATGTAAAGAAGAAAAGAACAAATTCATACCTGCCCTGCTCTATCTAGTAAAGTTACGGCTTGTTTGACTTCGGTTTCTGACATAGCAGTCTTCCTCTGAAATTCTGAAGCTATCATTGATGACACAGAAAGCACTAATGACTTACAAACCATGACATTGTTCTCATCATCAGACCCTTTAACTAGATCATAAAAACTTGATGCAAGTCTTAAGAAATCGGCAGACAATTCATAGTTCTTATCCTGTCCTGTTTTTGTACCATAGTTCCATGAAGTCACAGAAAACCAATTTCGCTCACGTCTTCCAACCTCCTCTTTTCCAAAGAAGCAATCAGGACCAAGCTCAGATGCTCGTGTATGGGCATGTTTTAAGGTTTTAAGAACTTTCTGTTCATTACCCGGTTCTTGAGATAGGATTGTGACCAAGGTGCGCATAACTGTAACTTCTGCTGTTGGCATGGACTTTCCTGAAGCGTAGAAGTTTAGCATAGTTGATAGAGAGGCAACAGCAACAGATCGAGCACCGCAAGCAACAGCTTCATGGGCTGAAAGTGAGAGAAAATCTGGTTGAAAGTCAAGGCATGCAGTCATCGCTTCAATTTGAGTAATAGCACCTTGGCTGTCATTCTTTTGGAGATAAATTTTGTACTGAATTAAAACAAATGAAAAGTTAATATAAGTTCTCATGTCATTCCAATTATCAACAAACATTACCCTAATAAGAAGCAAGTGGGCTTAGTTATTAGTAGTAACCAACTTAAAACAATCATTAGGTAATCAAATGTGAGGTGTCATCATAAGATCCAAACCTATATGTAAGCAGTGTGAATTTGTCTGCTGTTTTAGTCCACCTATATTTTATTTATACATGTGTGTAACATAGATACAGAAAAAACAATACACACCAACAGATAGAGAAGATGGTACCTTAAGAAAAGCACATACAACGTTGGGCTCAAGCTGCAAAGATGGAAAACAGGGTTAATATTTCTTATTTGAGTGAAAGTTAATGCTACAAATTCAAAATTCTAATTTTCAATGCTACCTTCTCAGCCTCGTCAATGTATTCTTTGGCGCGATCCAGTTGTAAGAGACCAAGGTGGCAGAGACACAAAACTCTAAAGCCCTTGGCTCGAAGTATTCTGTTCTCTGTATCATGTGGAATATATAGCATTGATTTTTCAAAGAGTTCTGCACTGGTCCCATAATCTTTTGACTGAAAATTGTCAGCACCACTGAAAATCGGGTAAAAATATTGAGATCAGTGATTTGACTGACTTCGCTTGGAAAGAAATGCAAGTATTCCAAGTTATTTCGCAATCATATGAAATGCAAATATTCATACACTACCAAAAATAAAATGCAAATATTCATCAAGCAAATTGTAAACTCTTCCAACATATTTATGCTGCAGTGCTCTAGTGGATGTCATTTCTAGAGGTAATTAAAAAAGAGATACGCCGATAGCAGCTGATAGAGACAAGAGAAAAACAAAACCAGTCTCCTAGGCAGTTGTCCAGAATCTATACGAAAGCCACAAAAGGATCAACCTAGATGATTTAAAATGTACCAAGAGAATGAATGTAGATGGCAGTTATTGGAGATATGTAGAACTAGCGTTAGAGAAAGCCGCAATAGAGTTAGCAAAACTGCATAACTACCCTTGTAACTAACTGTGCTGAGTCAGCACGGTTGCAACTAACTCTGTTAATTGCAGCTACCTATAAATAGCTTTATGGAAGCCATTGCAATGTAACAGTTTCAGTTTTATTCTATACACAAATATCAATTCGTTTTCTCTGCATCTAAAGATGAATTCATCATCTTCTTTGAGTTTCTAATAGCAGTCACTTCTTAGTTATATAAACACTGCAGCTGCAGAAATTTTGCAGTAGTAACATATTTCACACCTGATTCTACTATTTTTGCTGTATTTTGAAGGTTAGCATATTTATTACCTATATGATTTGACAGTAGAAGAGAGTAACTTATTTCTTACCTATATGATTTGAAAGTAGCAAAGAGTAACTTATTTGTTACCTATATGATTTCAATTGTATCTTCCTGTTTTGAGCACATGTTTGAAGCTGTGGACTACTAATTGTTTCTTCTTTACCAAAAAAATAAAAAAAAATAAAAAATCCGACCTACCGGATTCGAACCAGTGACCTAAGGATGGCTATTTGGCATGTTACCAACTACAGTCCTCCGCTCTACCAACTGAGCTAAGGTCGGGATGATTAATAATTGCTTAATCAAATAGAAAAGGCAATGGGAAGACTCTTCCCATCAAAGTATTTTACTTCAAAACTGCATAGTAAGATGGAAAATCCGAAAAGGAAGCTTATTGCCCATGTTAAACCCACAATATGTGTATTCAACACAACAATATTTTTTACATCACATCCATTAAACAAAGAAATGAACAGTGTATTGGTTATATTGAATATCATCTTAGATCAGTTCAACTTCAACCAAGAAAGCTATCATATATACTCCCTCCGGTCACTATTATAAGCAAAAGTTTATTTTTAGATTCGTTCAATAAATGATGTATGTGGTCTATATATAAACCACATACATCATTTATTGAATGAACCTAAAAAGTCAACTTTTGCTTACAATAGTGACCGTAGGGAGTAGCTTTGCTTGCAGTTTAATAACTTGCAAAAACTTTTTTCACATTTAATCACACACTTGGCACATATTATCTTCTGAAAACATTTAGGATGACAAAACATTAGGATAACAATCATTAGGTTATATTTTTGAAGTTAAATTGTTGAGACACACCCCACAGTATCATCTTTAGAAATGAACCAAAGAGTAATAACATTATCATACCAATTCCAAAGAACAGCATGCATTTCTGTTCTATCCTTAGGCAGTTGATAAAGACAAGAGAAAAACAAAACTAGTCTCCTAGGCAGTTGTCCAGAATCTATATGAAAGCCACAAAAGGATCAACCTAGATGATTTAAAATGTACCAAGAGAATGAACGTAGATGGCAGATATTAGAGATATGTAGAACTAGAGTTCGAGAAAGCCACAATAGAGTTAGCGAAACTGCATAACTACCCTTGTAACCAACTATCGTGAGTCAGCGCAGTTGCAACAGATTCTGCAACTAACTCTGTTAATTGCAGCTGCCTATAAATAGCTTTATGGAAGCCATTGTAATGTAACAGTTTCATTTTTATTCTGTACACAAAATTCATTCGTTTTCTATGCATCTAAAGATGAATTAATCATCTTCTTTGAGTTTCTAATAGCAGCCACTGCTTAGTTAGATAAACACTGCAGCTGCAGGAATATTGTAGTACTAAAGTATTTCACACCTGATTCTACTATTTTTGCCGTATTTTGAAGGTAAACTTTTTGCAGTGGAGCTAGGATTTGTTGAGAGAGTGGCAAAAAGTAACTTATTTGTTACCTATATGATATGATTTCAATTGTACCTTCCTGTTTTACTTGACATTAGTTCAGCACATGTTCTGAAGCTGTGGACTAATAATTGTTTTTTATCAAAAAAAAAAATCCGACCTACCGGATTCGAACCAGTGACCTAAGGATGGCTATTTGGCATGTTACCAACTACAGTCCTCCGCTCTACCAACTGAGCTAAGGTCGGGATGACTAATAATTGATTAATCAAATAGAAAAGGCAATGAGAAGACTCTTCACAGAAAATTATTTCACTTGCATATTGCATAGTGAGATGGAAAACCCAAAAAGGGAGCTTATTGGCCATAACCCACAATATATGTATTAATACAATAATATTTTTTTACATCACATCCATTAAACAAAGAAATGAACAGTGATTTGGTTCTATTGAATATCCTCTTAGATCAGTTCAACTTCAACCAAGAAAGCTCTCCCATATAGCTTTGCTTGCAGTTTCATAACTTACAAAAACATTTTTCACATTTAATCACACACTTGGCACATATTATCTTGTGAAAACATTTAGGATGACAAAACATTAAGATAACAATCATTAAGTTATATTTTTGAAGTTAAACTGTTAAGACACACCCCACAGTATCATCATGCAAATGGCGCAAAACAATCACAAACCACATTCAAATCTATACAACTGTGCAGCTAGCAAAAGAAGATTAGAAATGAACCCAAAAGTAGTAACATTATCATACCAATTCCACAGAACAGCATGCATTGCAGTTCTATCCTTAGCAGCATCCTTTTCTGCAAAAAGCGCCACCACCCTTTCATCAGACACAAGCTCAGCAACAACTTTAGCCCTCACTTTACTCCCTTCCCCACTGCCTCCGAGCACCCTACTCGCCACCCTCACCGCGGCACCAGCACTAACATGACACCTCCCTAATAGCCCTAAAAACACCCCTTTCGCCGTCTCCGCCCCAGCGGTCCCTGCTGCCGTAAAATAAGCCTCCACAGCAGACACCCAAACACCTTCTGGAATCCCTCTATCAATCACCATTCCCCTCAATTCCTTCTCCGCTTCGACGTGTCTCCCTAACCCTAACCACGCCTTCATCGCCAAAACAGAAAGACTTGGATGATCATCACCACCTTCAGCAGAATCTCTCAAAACCTTCACACACTTAACCACACTCTCAAATTCCTCTTTCTGCAAATGAATCGCTGCTATAAACCTCAAAACCTTCCACCTCAAACCTCGAATTTCCACCTTCTCTTCCCGTGTCCTAGCTGCACCGAATCCCTTCTCACAATTCTCCAACGCCTCGTTCATCAACTTCAACGCCTCGCTCAAATCGCTATTCGCTGCGAGCGAACATTTCCCGAACGACATAAACTGCTTCGCTAGTTCCATGTAATTATCACACGAACCAGAAACCATGCTTTTGCTTCGGTTCAGTAACGCAATTGCAAGATTCTGATCCCGAACCTCCCAAGCGGTTCGGGACCGAGCCAAATTCAGATCTAAAAGCAGTTTTCTCTCACCGGCGTCTGTTATCGAAGCGATATCGAGTTTCGAAACCAGATCAGTGGCTCGTTCGTAGCATTTCGCGGCGAGATCGAATTTCCGGAGGTTATGCCATAACATACCAGTCTTGTAGTAAAACGACGCCGATTTAATCACCGGAGAAGGAATTCCGGTTACGTCGCTGGCAATGGAGAGGAGGTCGGCGGTTAAGTGACGGAGTTCTGCCTGATTTTCGCCGGCAACTGTGGTGGAGGATGATGAAAAGCGGATGGAGGCGGTGTTGGAGATGTCGACGCATACGTTCCAGAGACGGTAACTGAGTTTCCAAATCTGAAGCTTGAGTGAGTTGGAAAATGGAGCGAGTTGACTCAGCTGCGTTAGGCATTGCCGGAGATTGACGACGGTTGTTTCCGGTGGTGGTTTGTTGACGGAGTGAGTTTCGATTTGCTTGACGATTGATTCGATTTGGGAGAGGATATGCTGATCGTCGCTGTCGCCGTGGAGTGTTCGGAGCTCCGGTGAGGATATCTCTGCAATTCGCATTATTCTGGCGGGAATTTTGAATCTGATTTTTCTTTTTACCTTTTGGTTGTTTTCTTTCTTTTATCCCTTTTTTTTATTATGGTTTAATCTTTTAATCCATTCTACACTGTACTAAATTTAGAGCTGTTGGCTTGAAAGGAAAAAAAAAACAGAGCTGTTTTAATTTATTTTTAAGGGAAAATTTAGAGTGGTGTTATTTTAAAAAAATTAAAAAATTTAGAACTGTGTTATTTCAACTCATAAATAATTTAAATATAAAATTAATTATGTTTTGTTGATGGTTGATGAATGTTACAGATTACAATGCATAGTAACTAAATTAAAAATTGTCAACAACAATGTCTTTAACCTCGATTTTTTTAATGCCTTTATCCTTGATTGTCATCTAAATTGTTTTTTTTAAGGATCATTTAAATTGTTTTGAAGTTTACATTATTTTCATGTGTTCAAATATGCATCTTATTTATTAACCATGATTTATGTGCATATATACATTTAAAAATTATGGTTAATTGTGTATGTTATATGATTTAAGAAGATAAGCAATATAAAATTAAAATATTATTATAAAATTGATATAAATACTATACAACAATGTGAAAACCTCATTAGTAAATCATATCATACACAACTAAATTTGTTAAGTTTGCAAGTCTTGAGACTTTCTAAACCATGACAAACCTCAAAATCTAAATTGCCTAAATTTTATTTCTCTTTTTTTTGCTCATACCTAAATTTTAATTTATCAAAATACTATATTTCAAAAAAAAAAAAAAATCAAAATAATGAGGAGTAACAAATCAAATACTTTGTGTCTCATACGTATTTGAAATTTCTACGTATTTTGGGCTCTGTATTTCAGCCCAAAGGCCCAAAGTAACAAAGTAACCCTACCTCTTCTCTCATTTTCTTCAGTCTCTTCTCCGTCGAGTCACCAACCGAATAAACCCCATTACACCGAGTTAGTTTCAACTCAAAACCCTAACTCATCCAATGGAAGGGTTAAAGGTTTCAAAATCCAACTTAGTAGTTTACATTCATCCTTCTCAAAGCAATCAAGTTTCCAAAGCCGTTCTTCGTGAACTCAGCACTTTACTTTTCACGTAACATTCCTTTTCTTCAACCTATTTGTTTCCAATATCATCATTCATGTAACTCTAATTTTTTTTATTTAATTTTTAATTTCTCTTTGTTGCGTTTTTTGCAGTTACGATGAGATTTTCGACGGCGTCGTTTTGGCCTACGATGTCGACTCACTCGACAAATGCGCCAAGGTTCTTCCCGGTGTTTATCCGTATTTCGGTGTTAATTTGAAGGTTAATATGTTGCTTTTTTCTCCCAAGCCAGATATGTTTTTAGGTAATGTTGATCATTTTTTTGCTTTATTGTTGAAAAATCATGAAATTAAGTTAGGTTAGTTAATTAATTAATTGGGTTTATGTTGTGTTTTTTTTTTTTTTTTTTAGAAG
>Ga0228710_1003049_pt1 | contig 26667 bp, 22 predicted proteins | sample MedpolnodulmetaG_FD_177995 | JGI IMG/M metagenome (GOLD analysis project Ga0228710, IMG submission 177995) | Root nodule microbial communities from Medicago polymorpha collected in Santa Monica, California, United States - pink nodules | ecosystem: Host-associated > Plants > Roots > Nodule... | reverse complement strand
CTAGTAAATAAGTGAATGCACCTAGGAATATTAAATGACATTCTCTAGAACTTACTGATACATGAATAGACTACTAGATACATTAAGGAACCTAGGAACATGGAAAATTACAAATTATCATTTAACAACCTCAATAATCCCCGCGTCATTCGGAAGATGCGTCTCCATTGTGGTCACGTTATTCTCAACGACAAGTGGCGTGCCGATTCAGTTGACAATTGGATTCTTGACGCCATCGGGCCCCACCTGGAGGAACTCTTCCTCGTTTTCGTTTCTCCTGGCCTCAGGCTCCATCCGACTCTCTTCAGTTGCCCTAATCTCGTTTCACTATTGTATAAACTTCCCCTATTTATTTATTTATTTTTGACTTTTTAAACGACAAAAGTTAGAAGTTCTTGTATGTTAACACTAATAATACTTTGAAAATATATAACTGAATCAAATCAATATGTTATTGTCGTGTTGTTGTGTGACACCAATGGGTCGATATATAACATGTCTTCAATCTAAATTATCAGTGGTATGTAGTTATGAAATGTGATATATCTAACATTATTTGTTTGTTCCTCAGTATCTTTGGTGCAATTCATGTACACGTGCAAAGCTCTATGACAATCAGTTTACCATCACTGAAGCTGCTGCAATTTGAAATCCATTCTCTTTGGGTTATCTGGAAGTGTCTTCTGTGAATGCAATCCTCGGCGGCTGCCCAAACATTGAAATTTTGGATCTTAACTTTCAGGGTCAAAGCTCAGACAAAGTTTGCCTCCCACCTACCTTGAAAAGGCTGAAAATCGTTATAAAACATGAAGTTCCTTAGCATTAACCAATACAAATTCAGTGATGTTTTAAACATATATGCACAACTTGCACAACGTGGTGGAAGCACATCTTGATCTCCTTCCCTCGTTGTTTGGTTCTGTCGTCCCATTAGTCAAACTCCTCGGCGCTCTCTCTGCTGGGACAAAACATCTATTGTTTAGTGCTTCAACAACCAAGGTCAAGTTTTATTTTAGTTATTTAATGTTTACTTCATCATTTATATAGAGTACTAATTATCATGATTTTTTTATGTATATGGATAGATATGCTTCTGTACTAATTACTACTTGATTAACGTCCATAAACAGTGGCTGCTAGGTCGACCCTGTGATCACCTTTTACAAAAATTTTGCCATTTGCGTCGTTTAGAGCTCATTCTTCCATGGGTTAACTCCAATTCTCTGCTCTGCTTGCTTCAAAAATGTCCTATGCTTCAAGTTCTCATAATTCAAAACAACAAGGTTTGTTTAATCGAAGCTTAATCCAGTCTGTATAAGTTTCATGTGTATTTATCCGGACTTAACCAGTTTTTATGAAATAGATTACACAAATTAGAACTTGCATCTTACTGCATAGGACACCACTGCATATGTAACATGGTTAGTTCATTACTATGAATATTTCATCTCATTCAAGTCTTTTGTTGCCTACAGGAACAGTCACCAATTTTAGGATGGGCTCCACAACCAAGTGTTCCTAAATGTCTCGTATCCCATCTGACCTTAATTAAATTTAAAGGATTTCTTGGATTACCAGATGAGGTGTCATTTGTTGAGCATGTTTTGCAAAAAGGATTTGTTTTAAAGACAGTGATTATTGCTGATATTTCTGTGGACCTAATGGTGAAGTACGATATTCTCAGAAGATTATCGAATGTGCGAAGGGCCTCAATAATGTGCCAACTTGCATTTGACTGAGTTGTATCTCCTAATATATATATATATATATATATATATATATATATATATATATATATATCCCTTGATCCATTCCTCTTTGGCTTTGTACACATCAAATCAAAAGATTGCTAACCTTGGGTTTTTCTGTACTATTAGCAGTGGAATCTTGTTTTAAGCTTCTCGCATGTCACTACATTTTAATTATATTGCGGTGCATAATACCATACCTTCAAAGTTTCTAAATTTTCTTCGAACATGTTATTTTCATGCTAAGCAAGGGGTGCATGATTTGTAACTATGTCATTGAAGAAAATGAAATTGATCTGATTTGTGAAATTGAAATGAAAAACTATTAAGATTTCATGTCACATGTTACAAATTAATTTGGTGATTTTCTACTGTGTGATATTATTGATTGTTGTCATTGCAACTAAAGCTTTGTTTTTTTGAGCGACATTAATTCACCTTTGTTGGTTAAGCACTTTATTTTCTATTATAGGCTGAATACAAATCTTGTATTCATGAGTTTGATCTTCCATACAATCTAAAATAAGAAGAAAATAGTCTTGTGGTATTTCCATTCAAGTAAAGCTTTTGTGTTTATGGATCAATTATGAGTTTCTTTCTCTCTAAATTATTATGCAATAATTTAGTGGGTTCAGCCATAGTTTTGTCATTTCTGTTATCTATTTCGTCAGGGAAATTAGATTATATTATGTTGTTTTGGTCATTGTCCAAGTCTTACAAGAAAGAGGCACACCCAAGTGCATATTTTGGAAGAATATTTTCTTTTGCATAGAAAGATAAGTATTAATGTAGTTTACATATTTGTTTGAATTTCAGAACCATCTTTGCTCGGATGATTTGGGATTCAGTAAAAAGAGGACAATGGAAGCAACTTATGTATTTACATTAGGTTAAAAAAAATTGACAACTACTATGTATATACATATTTTGATAAAATAGAACAAACACGTCAGTAGTGTTTAAATAATGATATTTAGTATTTAATTATAAATACCTGATAATGATGAAAATAATAATTATTATTATTCTTTATTCATGGATATCACTTCCCATAATTTTAGGTTATGTTTGTTGTGATAAGATTGAGAATCCAATTGAATTTTCAATTGAATTTCAGATATCTTTTAATAAGTTTTTTTCAAGGTTGAGCAATCTAGGAATCTAAATAGGATCAGTTTTGTTTTTTTAACTCTAACTCAAGAATGGTCTATTTTGTTTAGAACCAAATGTCAAGAATTGGATTGGATGCTGATGACATTGTTCAATATCGAGAATGTGAGCTTTCCCATGGTATGTTTTTGTAGTGTGATTACAAAAGAAGACCTGTGACAAGTTGACCACTAGGACAATTTATGATAAATCATTTTTTTAGAAACAGCAAATTTATCACATCGAGAGTGTACAAGGAGCACAACAAACTCGCGGACAAAAAAGAACAGCCATACAAAGGTCACCAACATACCAGAAAAACCCCATAAAAAGCCTACATCCCACCTGATCCCTATTAACCGAACCTGCAGATGTGTAGACGCAGCTAGCAGAAGAAGAAAAACGCAAACAGAAGCTACAGCAGAAAGAAAAAAAACTGATGCTGAAGTATACAGAACTGACAGCAACCAACGCAGAAACCTCAGACAAACGCATACCCCAGCCTCAGCCTCAGCCTCAAGAAGCGCCGCAAAAACGCAGCTCCCCTACCGTAACAAACACTGTTTAGGATTCCAATGCCATTCGTCGAACAAGCAAGCTTATGTTAAATCTATCTATAATAACAACAAAAAATTAATTTAATGACATACATGACATGATTTCACTCCTCTTCTTTCAATACAAATTTCCCCCATAAATGCATGAAGTACTTTTGTTGAAGTAGCAGCAAATGTCATTTGAGCAAGCTTTTGTTATAACCTTGCGTAAATAAATAAATAAAAAATCAAATTTTACCCTTGTAATACAAGATTCGTCTATTTTAACCTTTCATGGCATCTTTTTTTTTAATCCTCTGATTTCTAGGATACAGATGTCATCGTAACCAGAAGTTCGATCAGGAGGTAAATAAAGTATGGCCTATAATTGTTTCCATCAGAAATCCAATTCGGGTTCTCTCAAACGATCCGTCCTACGAAGAGCTCATTAAACACTTGAGCCCAATCACTTGGTTACTTTTCATGGCATTTGGTTGTGCTATTATGATGATTTGGCACGCTTACTTTGAATTTTAAAAAAAAAATCGGTCTAAAATTATCAAATATTAACTTGTTTGTATAAACATAAGTAGTTTGTAATAATATCTTGTAACATTAACTTTTCTTTGGTGAACTAAGAGGGAGGAAAACATAGGGGGGAAATTTGAGGCAAAAAGATATCACTGATACTTAATGGAATTAATTTTTACGAATTGTCTTGCATAACCTCTGAAGTGTGCCTCAAACAAAAGAAAGGGCTTAAGAAGCAAAGTGATATTGAGATTTGTATCACAACTAGAAGATCAATCCCTCTGGTGAAACAACTACCATGGATGGTTAATCACTGAAGTCAATACTCTGAGAAAAACGAAAAACAAGTTCTGCTCTTCCACACTCAACAAAGAAAATGCCTACAGGATATCAGTTCAACCATCTAAATTCAAGAAGTCGTCATAATCAAGAGTCTGAAGCATTCATCTTAGCGTTCACTTCATCTATGTTGAATGAAGTGAAAAGATTCAGGTGGCTTTCCTCTGGTGATTATTCATCAAAGTCAATCCTCCGACGAATGAACCCTTTGGCACAAGCTCAAAGACACACCCAAAAGAATTTAAATAATAAGATTGAATAAGTCTCTCTCATCCCTCATATATAAAAATACAAACTTTCAAAGTATGTGGATAATACTATTCTCTCAATGACTAGTTGCTAGACTTAATAACGGTCAACAAAAACAATCCAACGATTATATGTTCAACAGTCATTTTTCTACGCTGTAAAAGAAAATTCATTCGAAAAAATTAAGTTGACTTTTCTTATTGGAAATGATCCATATGCAGATTAACCAAGTCTGAATTGATGAATATTAGACTCAAGTCACGTGAGATTGTTTGAAATGAATATAGCAAAAAAGAGAGAAAAATGAATCGTGTTCTGAAATATAGTGAAAAAGTCTGAACACGTGAAAAGCTTTATTATGAATCCTCTCAAATGAGAGTTAGGAAAATAACATAAGTTCTAGAACCTATAAATCAACCCCTTAGTTGAGAGTTAGAATAGATCGTCTCTTAGAGAGTTAAATCGTTAAACCGACGACTATATATCAATTGCATGGATTGTTATAAATGTCCACATACACTAAGAGAATTAAATCTATTAACAAATATGATTTGACAATTAAGATACATGATATGCATGAATTAAGAGACCCAGTATTTGGGGATTTTGGTCAAACAAGATAGCTAGACTGATAAGTAATAAGTTTTTTTTGAGGGAAGATTGGTGGACACCTGCAGATTGGTGGACAGTGCAGTACATGTTGGTGTCATGGGTGGTGAACACAGTAGAACTGAATATGCGTTCTACCATTTCATATCAAGCAAATGTGAAATAGTTGTAAGAGGACATTAAGGAACGGTTCTCTATCTCGAATGGCCAGAGAATTCAACAAATAAAGATGGAATTGGCAGAATGTCACCAGACCCGGATGACCATGGTAGCATACTATGGAAATTTAAAAAACTTATGGGATGACCTTGTAAACTATCAGCAAGTACCTTTATGCACATGTAAAGGTTGCACATGTGATGTTAAAGCCAGATTGGAGAAACAATGAGAAGAAGAGAAGGTTCGTCAATTCTTGATGGGCCTAGATGATGTCCTTTATGGTACAATGAGCTCTAACCTTCTTGTTTTTGATCCCTTGCCTAAACTACATATATTGTATGCCACTATTGTGCAAGAAGAAAGAGTGAGAGCCATATCTAAAGGAAAGGAGCAACAGACTAAGTTAGTTGGGTCCTCTGCACAAGTACGTTGAAGATTCAAGGGGCTCGCTGAGATGAAGGAAAAAATGCGGTATGATCAAACTGCTATCGAAATGGTAAGGTATCCCAAATGATTGGGAGAACAACCACGGGGTGAAGAAAAATTTGGTGGACATGGGAGAGGACGACAACAAGGAGGATACACTTTGGGCGAAGGACGGAATGGGAACGTTTCAGCCAATGCAACACACATCAATGGAGAAATTGGTGCCGCAATGAACCTTCATAGCAATGATACATTGCCTGGACAAAGCAATGACTAATGGCAGACCCTGGTGAATTTTCTGAATAGTCACAAAGGCAACAAAAATGACAAAATGACGGGTAAAGATTATGAATGGATTATTGACACAGGTGCTTCCAATCACATGATAGGTAACATAAAACTCTTGCACGAGATGAGGGAGATAACATGATGCCAATTGGTCTCCCAGATGGAAAACAAGTGTTTGCCACTAAATAAGGGTAACTGATCCTTGACAGAGGATTGCAAATTGAGAATGTGCTTTATGTGCCAAAATTGAGTTGCAATTTGATATTTGTTCCTCGGTTGACTGTTCAGAAAAAAAATATGTTGTTCGTTTCACTGATACCTTATGTGTAATGCCGGACCACACTTCGAAGATGTTGATTGGAGCGGGTGAGCAAAGAGACGGGCTTTATCTCTTCAAAGGTATTCGACATGAAAAGGCACACAATGTTAGTGGAATTTGTCATCTTAATTTGTGGCATCAATGCATGGGACATCCTTCTTTAAAGATCACTTGTTTAGCTTTTAACGTAGGGAATATGAGTAGTGAGTTGGAAAATAAAGCATGTGATGTATGTTTCCGAGCGAATCAAGCTAGAGATATTTTTCCATTAAGTATTCATAATGTTGTTAGTAGTTTTGATTTGATACACTATGATTTTTGGGGGGCCTTATCGAACTCCTTCATCCTGTGGTGCATCATAATTTTTGACAATAATGGATGATTTTTCTCGTGCCATATGGATTTATCTTTTGGTTGATAAAAGGGAAGTGTCACGCACACTGATAGATTTTTTTTCTTTGATTGAAAGAAAATTTGATAAGCAGGTTAAAATGATACGTAGTGATAACGGAACTGAATTCATATGTCACAAAAATTATTTTCGTGAGCATGGAATCACGTTCCAAACCTCTTGTTCAGGAACAACACAATGGAATGGACGGGTAGAAAGGAAACACCGACACATCCTTAATATTACTTGTGCCCTACGGTTTCAACATAACCTTATTATCTCTTTTTGGGGAGAGTGTATCTTAACTGTTGGGTACTTAATCAACCTCACACCTACACCAGTGTTGCGAGGAAAAACAGCATATGAAATGTTGTATGGACAACCCCCAAGCCCCGCCCAGTATGACCATTTGAAGGTTTTTGGATGCTTGATTTATGCTCCCAACTTAGGAAAAACAAGTGATAAATTTTCTAGTCGGAGTCAAAAATGTAATTTTTATGGATATCCTTGTGCTAAAAAGGGGTGGAAATTGTTTGATTTAGACTCTAAATGTTACTTTGTATCACATTATGTTAAAAAAAAATTAGTCTGAATTTCCTTCTACTGATACAAACAAGGAGACTAATGCCCATGTGGAACAATTCTTATTTGATGATGTTGGTGAGGGAATTAGTCAAAAGTGAACCAAGCAGCCAAACTAATATAAGTCATAACGAAATGGGGATGCAGATGACTCAGAAAATCAGTTGAGTAATGAGCTAAGACCAAGTTCCAACGAAGGTGAATCTAGCAATTCTCATCATAACACTCTAGTTTCATAATCAATTAATAACGAGAATGTGGAAGAAATGGGAAGAGGTCGCCGCATCAAGATGCCTTTAGTCATATTGCGTGATCATGTGACTCATACTACGAAGAAATTAAGCCCATTTCCCATTTCATCCTCTTCACAGCATATTTCAGGTGTGCTTTACCCGCTAACTCATTACATAAATTCTACAGGTTCATTGCTGCTGTTACTGCTGAATGTGAGCCCATTCATTTTTCTGAAGTTGTACAAGACAACAAATGGAGATTTGCAATGAAGCAAGAACTTCAAGCTTTGGAAGAATAATTCACCTGGATTTTACAACCTTTACCGACTAGGAAGAAGCCTCTCGGTTGCAAGTGGGTGTGCAAAATTAAACATAGACGGCACCATTGAAAGATACAAGGCAAGTCATTCTTGGGAATCATCAAGTATAAGGAATTGACTATATTGAGACATTTGCTCATGTTGTCAAAATGGTCACTGTTCGTCTTGTTCTTGTTGTTGCATTCGCGAAATAGTGGGAAATTCATCAAAAGGATGTTCACGATGCATTCCTCCATGGAGATCTTCAAGAAGATGTATACATGAAATTACCTTCAGGCTTTCACACGTCCTCACCAAGGTTAGTTTGCAAGTTGTGCGAATCTCTATATGGATTGAAGCAACCCCTCGATGTTGGTTTGCCAAACTATCCACTATTTTGTTGATTTTAGTCTCTTCAACTTGACAAATCATGGAGTGCCACTCGTTGTTTTGGTGTATGTTGATGATATGATTATTTGTAGAAATGATTTTGATGCATTACTACACTTTAAAAGCGTATCTTAGTCATTGTTTTCACGGGAAGGATTTGGAGGTTTTAAAATACTTTCTCGGCGTGGAAGTTGCCAGGAACTCAAGGGGTATATTATTATGTCAAGGTAAATATGCCTTGGATGTAATTCAAGAAACGGGTTTACTTGGTGCAAAACTTGTCTCCACACCTCTTGAGCAAAATCATGAGCTTGGTCTCGCAACGAGAAGTCCCCTTGACCAACCTAGACGCTATCGACGGCTAGTTGGGCGTCTCATCGACTTGGGTTTTACCAAGCCCGATATATCTTATTCTGATTACACTTTGTTACAATTCATGCAACAACCTCGTGTGGATCATTGGAATGCAGCACTTCGCATTGTCAAATATCTTAAATGAAGCCTCGACCAATGTATTCTTCTTAGCCGGACATCTAGCTTTCAGTTGCATGGATGGTATGATTCTGATTGGGTAGGTTGCCCCTAAATCGGCGCTCAACTATTTGTTGGTTTGTGTTTTTGTGATGCTCACCCATCTCTTGGAACAGTAAGAAACAACACACTATCTCATGTTTTGCGATATGGCTTCAACAACTTGTGAACTCAAATGGCTTAAAAGTTTGCTCTTTGATCTTGAGATTTTTGCATAAAGGACCCATGCAACTCAGCTGTGCCAACCAGGCAACTTTGCACATAGCAAAAATTCCAGTTTTCCAGGAGCATACAAAGCATATCGAAGTGGATTGCCACTTTATCAAAAATGAGTTACTTTGCGGTAATATTCAGACATCGAATGTTTTTACGCATATACATTTAGCAGATATTTTTACGAAGGCTTTGGGACGACATCAATTCCAAACCCTGCTTGGCAAGATTGGCATTTGTAATCCTCATGCACCACCTTGAGGGGGATATTAACAAATATGATTTGGCAATTAAGATACATGATATGCATCAATTAAGAGATCTAATATTTGGGGATTTTGGTCAAACAAGAAAGCTAGATATAAGTAATTTCAGTTACTATGTACAAGTTGAGAAAATAATTGACAAGTGTAAATGTACTTAATCTGGCAGCTGTATTTTAGGTCCTGTGATTAGCTTGTAAGCTGTATATATTTGGCATTGGCCAAAGGGAATAAGCACTTGATTCTCACTTAACAAAATTTAGTTAAAACCCTTAAATTGACTTTGTTTCATACAATCTCAAAGATATAATTCGTCCAATGGTGACATTCCTTCATAAAAAGGACAATTTAAAAAGACGTGAAAACACATCCTCAACAAGGCAGATGTCAAGTTGTTGGGAAGATTAGAAGGTCCCCAATGGAAGAAGGGAATCAATATGGCATGACAACACATTTTTTTAGAGAGCAATGTTATTCATCCCGAGAGAATCACGAGAAGGTTTTGGCAACTTAAATTTTTTCATTACTGGAAAACATGAAAATCATGGGTACAATTTAGGAAATAAATCAAAGTAAATAACCGCTCGAGAAATCTTCGCTGGATTTTCGGTCGCGACAAACAACATTTTCCTTTTTTAAATAACAGATTAGAAATTCATCTTTTTTTTGGAACAACTAGAGAAGAAGAAAAAAACAAAAATAAAGGAAAAAAAACTATCTAGAAAAGAAGGTCCCACTAGCATCAGCTGGTAGGAGCTAATTGATTCAAGCAGGGGGTGCTCGATGGATCAGAATGACTCATGGCTGCCTGCACCAAGTTTAGCTAAATAATCTGCACACGCATTTCCCTCTCTAAGAGTATACAAAACACGAACCTGTTAATCTTTTGCCAGGAGCTCCTGAATATTCCAAATGATCGGGGCATAATGGTGCCAATCATTAACTGTTGCAAAGATTAAATTAATAGTTGTTTTCGAATCTGAATAACACACCAAGTTTGTAACTTCCAACTCTCAAGCAAACCGCAAGCCATGATACATTGCCAGCAATTCAGCATAAAGAATATTAGAAAAACCAATATTCCCAGCAAAACCATGGATCCACGACCCATTATCATTTAGAAATTTATCTTTAAGGTGTGAACAAGTGGGGTATCCGAAGTTTGATTTTTTATTATTGTATATACTTTCTTTGGTCACATTTATAAGCAAAACACAACTTTTTAGATCCAATGAATCAATAATGTATATGATCACATTTACAATACAATACAGTAGTTATTTAAAAAACCTAAATTCTGATCATGCCTTATTTTATTATATTTTTTGTAAGAAGATCGTTCATTATTATTAGATGCATTTGTATTTTTTATTTTATTTTTTTACCAAACAATGTCAAAAAAAATCATTTCACATTGGAGGAACGAAAGTAGGAAAAGCTAAACAAGAGGCTTAAGGGAAAGGGTTTCGCGAACAAGCAAAAAACAATGGAGGAGTTCAAACGGTGAAAAGCAGAAGAAGAAATGGAAGAAGATCGTATCAGTAATTTACCAGACGGTGTGCTCAACCACATCCTCTCATTTCTCCCTACCAAGTCCGCCGTTGCCACTGTCCGTCTTTCTCGCCGATGGCTACACCTTTGGAAGCATCTCTCCGTTCTCAACTTCTCCGACGACTCCCATGAAGATTTCTTCAAACGGTTCGAACGATTCAGAAGCTTCGCTCTTTTTGTTAACGGTGTGCTTACTCTACTTTGTAATCCCCACGGCATTCAGAAAATGAGTCTCAACTGTGCTTACTCCCTTAACTACGTCAACAAGTTTCGTGAATATTCAGTTGACACTTGGGTTCGTGCCGTCATTGGCCCCCATCTCCAGGAACTCAACCTCAATCTCTATGCCGTTGAAGACGACGACTACGAATACATACGCGAATACATAAGTTTGTAAAATATTTATTTATTTATTTGCTTTTAATCCTTGCAGTTGTGTGTTGTAGTCCATGTTTATGTTGGATCTGATGCTTCTAAAGGTTGAACATTTTATTTAATTCTTTCTATATCAACTACATAAAGATTAAAATGAATATGTCATATACATTAGAGATCAATTTCAACATTGAGAAAATTTTTGAGAGTAAAATAAAACAAGAAAGTGCAAAGCAAAAACTATATATTTGATATTTTGCTTTCTGAATTGTGTGTGATGACATTACTTGTTTGTTTCTCAGTCTTAGTGGTGAAGCAATTCATGTTCATATTCAAAGCTCTACGACGGTTACTTTACTGTCACTCAAGGTGCTGCTAATCAATATCGGTATCGTGGAAGTGTCTTCCACGAATGCACTTCTCCGTGGCTGCCCTGTCATTGAAACTCTGGATCTTTGCTTTTCTGCGGATCGCTTGGACACAGTTTGCATCCCAACTTCCTTAAAACGGCTGACAATCGCCATTGAGAATGATGTTGGGGCTTGCCTTGAAATAAATGCGCCTGATCTTGAGTATCTTCACACTACTGGAATCACATTCAGCCATGTTTTCAGCATGTACAACTTGCACAACGTGGTGAAAGCCTGTCTTGATTTCTTTCCCCAGTCATTTGGTTCCGTCATCCCTTTACACAACCTCCTTGGTGCTCTCTCTGGGACTGAAGAGCTAGCGTTGAGCCATTCAACAACCAAGGTTATGTTTTATTCTAGTTATTTTATGTTTACGACATCATTTATAATAGAGAGTAAGTTGGTAACTAACTAATAATAAACTATTAACTAATTATATCTCTAAGGATCATGATTTATTTATTTACATATATATAGATATAATTTTGTACTGATTACTATTTGATGTCGTGTACAACAGTGGCTGCTTGGTGAACCCCATGATCTACGTTTTCAAGAATTTCGATATTTGCTTTGCCTACAGATCATTCTTCCTTGGTTTAACTCTAATTTTTTGCTCAGCTTGCTTCAAAAATGTCCTATGCTTCAAGATCTCATAATTCGCGGTGACGAGGTTTGTTTAATCCAACCTTAATTTGGTCTATATAGATTTGATGTGAAATTAACCAATTTTTATGAAATAAATTACACAAATTAGAAGTTGGATCTTTTGCACAGTATACCACTTAATATATAGCATGACTAATTCATTACTATGAATATTGCATCTTATTGAAGTCCTTTGTTTCCTACAGGAACAATCACCAATTTTAGGATCTGCTCCGCCGCCAAGTGCTCCTAATTGTCTCGTATCCCACCTAACATTTATTGAATTTAAAGGATTTAGAGGATTTCCAGAAGAGGTGTCATTTGTTGAGTATGTTTTGCAAAATGGACTTGTTTTAGAGACAATGATTATTGATGTTACAACCATGGACCGAGACAAGAAGTGCTCCATTCTCTTTGTCTTAGCACTGCATCAAATAAAAGATAACTCACATTTCAATTATACTGTGGTGGAATTACATAATATTACACCCTCAAATTTTGTAAACTTTCTTTGAACTAGTTATTTTCATGCTTATCAAGAGGAGGTATTTTTTGTAACTATAAAACTGAAGAAAATGAAGACATTTACCTTATTAATGCAATTGAAAAGAAAAGTTGTTAGTTTTCATAATCCCCGTTGTAAATTTACTTAGTGATTTCCTACTGTGTGATATTATTGTCAATGCAACTAAAATAGCTGTGTTTACTTGGGTTGACATTAGTGTTCACTTTGATGGATCAAAGTGATTTTGTTGATGTAGCACTGTCTTTCTCTTAGAAGCTGATTACAAACCTTGTTTGTATTCATGAGTTTGATATTCTAGACAACCTAAAATAAGAAGAAAATAGTCTTGTGGTATTTTGTATTCAAGTAAATTTTTTATGTTAGTGGATCAGTTATGGGTTTCTTTCTCTCTCTGTTTGTTTTGTACATTTTTAAGTACTAGTGATAATTATTTTGCATTACATTAGTGGGTTCAATATTGGAATTTTATCATTTCTGTTATGAATTTAATTAGGGAACTTAGTTTGCATTACGATGTGTTTGTCATTGACCATTGTTGAAGCATATTTTCTTTTCCATATTAAAAGAAGTATTAATATAATTTAAATTTGTTTGAATTTCAGAGAAAACTTTACCTCTTGAAATGTGAACAGAATCATGCTTGCTCGGATGATTTGGACTTCATTAAAAAGAGGACAATGGGAGCAGAACATAGAATATTTATTTCATTAGGTTCAAAAGTTTTATGGCAACTACTATGTATTTTGGTAAATTATTATCAGGACATGGTACACAAAGACATGTTTTTGTTATACATAGCTAATGCTGCTAGCAGACTCTAATGTAGTATAACAGAGGAAAGTTGTTTTAGTACTCTTTTATTCTTACCTTTAATTATAGACTTTCCAATCACTTGCTTATAGTTCCCATATCAAAGCAATATAAATTTCAAGACAAATATTAGAACATGGCACACAAGGTTCAAAATTACAGCCAAGATGGCTTGTTGGCTAAGTGAAATAGGTATTTCCCTATTGGTTTGAATTTTCTTGGCAGTTTTTAGGAGAATAGCCACTGAAATGTTGTCTTCTCTTTTGCCTTTAAAGATTGCCTTTCCAATCACATCCTTATAGTGATGGCCACCACTCGTTAAGTGAGACAGTCGGATGTAATATCTAGTAATTTTGCTGTCATGAAAGTATAGCCAAGATAGATATTGACATCTAACATAGAGTGGTTAGTTTTGTTTTTTTATTAGTGAAGACCGGTTACTGATTTATAACAGAAAATATTTATCTATTAAGTTTAGCTTGAAACAAAGGTGACGGTTATCATGGAGAAGGGCTCTAATTTTCTCATGATGGGAAAATAGTGAATCTATCCATTCAAATAGTGGCTAAGCATTGAATGACAAAGATTTCTTATGGTATCCACATTTATCAAACATTTTATAGCTCACAGTATTAATTAAATAATTTACTATTGATTTATAATTTAAATTTATTCTCTCATCGATTTTTTTTATATTTCTTCAAATTTTAATTTAGAGATTTGTGATTTTTAATTAAACAAACTGAGAAACTTATCTTCTCCGATAACATAAGTTGAGAGCTTCAACTTCACATTAAACAAATCTCTTTTTCATTCTTCATTTGTGCATGTTTAGGATTTTATAAAAAAATATATATTTTGACTCTGAAATGAAAAACTATTAGTATTAGATTTTTTTCAAAATTTAATTTTTCAAAAAAGTATCTATATTTTTCTAACACTGAATCTTTTGTTTTAAAGGTAAAACAAACACATCCATAATCTCTCTAAATAATTTATCCAGAGTAGTTATATTTCAATTTGAACAATCATTCGCGACAATTTTTGTGATAACTTTCTTTTGATTGGTAAAAAACAATAGAGAATGAAAAAAGAAAAATTATGATAATTTCTTTTTTCTTTAATTTTACTAGTAAAAAAGAAAACAATAGAAAAAGAAAAAACAAAAATATAATGCGAGTAATAAGGAGAAATATATTTCACAATTTGTAAAGAGGCTTAGGAGTGGAGTAAAAGGGTTTTGCGAAAAAAGCAAAAACAATGGCGGAGGAGTTCAAACGGCGAAAAGCAGAAGAAGAAATGGAAGACAGGATCAGTAATTTACCAGACGGTGTGATCAACCACATCCTCTCATTTCTCCCTACCAAATCCGCCGTTGCCACCGGCCGTCTTTCTCGCCGGTGGCGACACCTTTGGCAGCATCTCTCCGTTCTCAATTTCATCGACGACTCTTATGATTTTGACGACAGTGATGAATTCGGCGAATATGAACGTTCCAAACGATTCAAAAGATTTGTAGTTTTGGTTAACAGCGTACTCCTTCTCCTTCGTAACCCTCGCAGTATTCGGAAAATGAGTCTGGATTTTGATTACTCTCTTTACGAAGACGAGTTCCGTCAATATTCAGTTGAAGCTTGGGTTCGTGCATCCATTGGACCCCACCTTGAGGAACTCAACCTCGATCTCTATCACGGACCCAAATTCCAGCTCCCTCAATCCCTCTTCACTTCCACTAACCTCGTTTCACTCCGGTAATTAAATAAATCACTTCCCTTCTTTATTACTTTAAATTTGTTTTTGTTTTTGATTGATTCTTACGTGACACAATGTTGTAGTCCATGATTATGTTGGATATGATGCTTCTAAAGGTAGAACATTTGATTTTAATTCTTTCTATGTCATCTACATAAAGATTAAAATGAATATTACACATACTTTAAAGAACATTTTCAACATTGAACAAATTTTTAAGAGTAAAACAAAACAAGAAATTCAAAAAGCAAAAACTAGTATATTTTATTTTTTTGTTTTCTGAATTGTGTGTGATAGAGCATTACTCGTTTGTTCCTCAGTCTCAGTGGTGAAGCAATTCATGTTCATATTCAAAACTCTACGACGGTTACTTTGCTGTCTCTAAAGGTGCTGATAATCAACATTGGTAACGTGGAAGTGTCCTCCGTGAATGCGCTTCTCCGTGGCTGTCCCGTCATCGAAACTCTGGATCTTTGCTTTTCTGCAGATCACTTGGACACAGTTTGCATCCCAACCTCCTTAAAATGGCTGACAATAAACATTATGAATGATGTCAGGGCTTACCTTGAAATAAATGCGCCTGATCTTGAGTATCTTTACATTACCGGAATCACATTCGGACATGTTTTCAGCATGTACAACTTGCACAATGTGGTGGAAGCGTGTCTTGATGTCTTTCCCCAGTCGTTTAGTTCTGTCATCCCTTTACACGACCTCATTGACGCTCTCTCTAGGACTAAAAAGCTAGTGTTGGGTCCTTCAACAACCAAGGTTATGTTTTGTTTTAGTTATTTTATTTTTACGTCATAATTTATAATAGAGAGTAAGTAAATAACTAATAAAATATTAACGATCATGATCTATTTATTTATTTATTTACATATAGATAGATATAGTTTTGTACTAATCACTACTTCATGTCATGTACAAACAGTGGCTGCTTGGTGAACTCCATAATCTACGTTTTCAAGAATTTCGATATTTGCTTTGCCTAAGGATCGTTTTTCCTTGGTTTAACCCCAATCATTTGCTCAGCTTGCTTATAAAATGTCCCATGCTTCAAAATCTCACAATTCAGGACATCAAGGTTTGTTTAATGCAATCCAACCTTAATTGTGTCTATATAGATTTGATTTAAAATTAACCAATTTTTATGAAATAAATTACACAAATTAGAATTTGCATCTTTTGCACTGCATATCACTTATATAGCATGATTAACTCATTACTACGAATATTGCATCTTATTCAAGTCCTTTGTTGCCTACAGGAACAATCACCTATTTTAGGATGGGCTCCGCCACCTAGTGCTCCTAATTGTCTCGTATCCAACCTTACATTTATTGAATTTAAAGGATTTAGAGGATTACCAATTGAGGTGTCATTTGTTGAGTATCTTTTGCAAAAAGGACTTGTTTTAAAGACAATGATTATTGATGTTTTTTTAATGGAACTAGAGAAGAAGTACTCCATTCTCAAAATGTTATGTAATTTGCCAAGGGCCTCTGGAACGTGTCAACTTACAATTGATTGAGTCGTATCTCCTAAGGTGTGATTTCTCTCCCTCAGTCCATTCTCCTTGTCTTACTACTGCATCAAATGAAAGATGACTAACTTTGGGTTTGGTCTGCCCTAGTAGTAGTTTAATCTTCTTTTTAGATGCATGTCACCATATTTCAATTATATTGTGGTGGAACTACATAATACCAAACCCTCAAATTTTGTTAACTTTTTTTGATTTAGTTATTTTCATGCTTAGCAAGAGGAGGTGTTTTGTAACTATAAAACTGAAGAAAATGACGACATTTACCTTCATAATGAAATTGAAAAGGAAAACTATTAGATTTTATGATCACCATTGTTGTAAATTTACTTGGTGATTTTCTACTGTGATATTATTATCAATGCAACTAAAATAGCTTTGTTTATTTGGGCTGACATTAGTGTTCACTCTGATGGTTCAAAGTTATTTTGTTGATGTAGCACCGTCTTTCTCTTAGAAGCTGATTACAAGCTTTGTATTCATGAGTTTGATCTTCTAGACAATCTAAAATGAGAAGAAAATAGTCTCGTGGTATTTTGCATTCAAGTAAATTTTTTATGTTCGTGGATCAGTTATGAGCTTCTTCCTCTGTATGTTTTGTACATTTTTAAGTAGTAGTGATAATTATTTTTCAACAAGTTAAGTGGGTTCAGTATTGGAATGTTATCATTTCTGTTATGAATTTCATTCGGGAAAATTAGGTTATCTTACAATGTTTTTGTCATTGACCAAGTCTTACAAGAGACATACTGCATGTACATATTGTGGAAGCATATTTTCTTTTGCATAAAAAGAAAAGTATTAATGTAATTTAAATTTGTTTGAATTTCAGAGAAAACCTTCCCTCTTGAAATGCAGAGTCATGTTTGCTCGGATGATTTGGACATCACTAAAAAGAGGACATTGGGAGCAAAATGTATAATATTTATTTCATTAGGTTCAGAGGTTTTATGGCAACTATTATGTATTTTGGTAAATTAATATCAGTACATGGTACACAGACGGGTTCTTGTTATTGCCAATGCAGCTAGCTAGCCTAGGCCTAGTGAAACAGCTCATTTTAGTACTGTCTAATTCTTACCTTAAATTATTTACTTTCCAAATTCCAATCACTTCTTTTAATGCGCACATTTCATTAGATGTAGCCAAGCAATATCAACTTAGTTGATTTGATAATCTGGTCAATCTATTCTGCCTTACGTGGTTGGAGTTTTTTGGTCTGAGATTGTTGTGGGTGCTACTAAGATTGTGCACAAGATTGAAGTGCAAACAGGAGTATGCTGGGCAGTTTATCTTATGATTTAGATTTCTTTTTCGGTAGTTGAAAACACTAATTAATTAACAATAATAAAATAAACGTAATATTCCAACTACACTCCTAACAATGTTTACGTGGAGAATGTACAAGTATGTTTGTGAACTTGGTACCAATGTGTATCTGTATATTATCGAGTTCACGTTCTATGAAAACATCACACTTTTTTCAAGATAAATATTAGGACATGGTGCATAAGGTTAAAATATATAGCCAAGATGGCATGTTGGCTAAGTGAAATGGGTTTTTACTAATGGTTTGAAGTTTCTTCATGGCATTTTGAGGAGAATATAGGAAGCCATTGAAATGTTCTCTTCTCTTTTGCCTTTCCAATCACATCCTTGCATTGCCCACCACTCAATACCTATAGCCAAGCATTATCAGACTCGTTAAGTGAGATAGACTGATGTAATATCTAGTAATTTAGTTGTCATGAAACTATAGTCAAGGTATTGACACTCTAACTAACATAGAGTGGTTAGTTTTTTATTTTTTATTTTTGTGAAGCATTGTCAGGGTATTGACACTCTAACATAGAGTGGTTAGTTTTCTTGTTTTTATAGTGAAGACCGATTATTTGATTTATAACATTAAATATTTATATATAAAATTTGGCTTGAACAAAATGTGTTTAAGTAATGATATTTGGTTTCAAACACTTCTTGGACCTGCCACTCAATGTTTAATAATCCTCAAGTACTTATTAACAATTGATAATGTTTGGTTGAAAAAATGGATAAGAATGTAAATATTTTATGATTTATTAAAAAGATTAACTTATTATAAACATTCAAATTAAAAAGGGACAATGTATTGTTATATGTCGCAGTCGAGGTTCGAATTTTGAACATCTCATTTATTCACTTTAAAAAGTGAATTCTAACCACTTGGATGTCATGACGAGAGTCTGAGAGATTTATTCCAAAAGTTGTCACAAAATAGTTGTATAATAATTTTAGAGGGTGTATTAAATTAGGATTCTAAGGATTTAAAAAGACTCTTTTATTATGGAATAGTCTTGTGGTATTCAATGAAGACTATTTATAACTTAAAAAAAGTCTTGTAATATTCAATCAAGATTCTGTCATTAAAAAAAAATGTAGTATTTAATAAGACTCTTTATCTCTTAAAAAAAGTCTCATAATATTCAAAATTATTCAAATTTCAAAAAATTGCTTTAATAAATTGGATATTGAAAGATTTTGCATAGGTTTTTAGTGAAAACATAAGATTTTTAATCTTTTTTTAAGATTTTCTTCTCTCCCCTCTCTCTTTTTCTCTTCTCCCTCCTCTCTTCTCTCTCTTGTGGAAGAGTTCATACTTGCCGCCCATATCACATCCTTACCCCTGTTGCTTCAGTGCTCCTGTCTTACTCTTATGCTGCCACCACAATATTAGTTAAAAAAATCACATTCTTCAATTCATCTAGTGTTATCCTCCATCATCGGTGTGTACTGCTCCTAACTTTCCATTATCCTCCATCGCCTTGTAACAAGTGAGTTGTATCAATCAATTGATCAAACAGTTTGTATGAAAAAAATTGATGAGTACAAATGGAATTTACAGAAATTGAAATTCGAAGTCACAGTAGCAGTGAGAAATGAAAGAGAGGATTTTAGATAGAAGGAGGTAATCATCAACTTTGTCCCTGAATTTATACGAATTGGCCAAAAATTCAAAATAGTTCCTGAATTTGTAAAATGTCGATCAATTTAGTCTCAATGTCCAATTGGAGTGTTAACGTTGCTGACGTGACCGTTAACCTCTCACATGTCAGATGTCATAGTGACCAAAATTTTCAAGGAGGAAATTCATTGATTTTCAGAAGATATTTTTTCCTCCCCAACGACTCTTTCTTTCTTCCCCAAATATATAAAATTGGAACCCTAATTTTACAATATTTAATCTACACTCTAACATCTCCAAAATTTCTTCTAATAATTAGTGGTAACGTTCTTCCCCAATTCAAAAAACTTCAAACCCTAATTTTTTTTTTATTGAATCCGAAAACCAGAATCCCCAATTTTTTTTTATGGAATTGGTGTTGGTCATGGAAGAAATACAAGATTGATGGAGAAGGTTCAGTCCATGGTTAAGGCTAAGGAAAGTGACAATGATGGGGATTGGAGGGCAAGTTGGCGGACAAAGTTGATTGTATAGGAAGTGAGTTTAGGCTGATTGAGTTTTTGATAGTCATAATTTGCTTGTTTGAGTTTTTTAACATGCTACTGTATTGTTCTAGGTGCGTAAAGTTGTGATGAAAAAAGGTTGAAGATGAATGAAATGTAATCTTTCTGTAATAATTTTATCATCATATTAGTCCTTGAATTATTTGTCTAACTATCAAATCCATCCCTGCATTATATTAAAAAACCACCAAATAAGTCTTTGAATTATATAAACAGAAATCAATTTGATCCTCGAAGTAGCCTCTGCAATGTCCCACAAACATAACTCATCAGCATCCATTTTTCCCAAACACATAATTCACCACGAACATATTGCAGCCTCTGATACTCATATTGCTCTAGACCACCACCGTGATGCAGGATTAGCGTAATATTGGCTTCCATCCTACAGATTTTGGGAATATTAGTCTTAATCAGAAACAAAACAACATCAAAATGGATGATGATGACTTATGTTTGTGGGACATTGTCGAGGCTACTTCAAGGATCAAATTGATTTCTGTTTATATAATTCAAGGACTTATTTGATGATTTTTTAATATAATGTAGGGATCGATTTGATAGTTAGACAAATAATTCAGGGACTACTATGATGATAAAATTATTACAAAAAGACTACATTTCATTCATCTTCAACGTCTTTTCATTACAGCTTACACACACCTACAACAATACAATAGCATGTTAAAAAACTCAAACAAGCAAATTATGACTATCAAAAACTTAATCTGCTTAAGCTCACTTCCTATACAATCAACTTTGCCCACAACATTGCCCTCCAAACGTCATCATTGCCACTTCTCTTAACCTTAACCATGGATTGAACCTTCTTCATCAATCTTGTCTTTCTTCCATGACCAACATCAATTCCATCAATATTTTTGGGATTCTGGTTTTCAGATTCAATAAAAAAAAAGTAGGGTTTGGAGTTTTTTGAATTACGGAAGAACGTTACCACTAATTATTGGAAGAAATTTTGGAGATTTTGGAATGTAGATTAAAGATTGTAAAATTATGGTTCCAATTTTATATATTTGGGGAAGAAAGAGCTGTTGGGGAAGAAAGAAAGAGTCGTTGGGGAAGAAAGAACATTTTCTGTAAATCAATCAATTTCGTCCTTGGAAATTTTGGTTACTGTCAACCAAATTAGTTCATGCTTATCTAACATCTGACATGTGAGAGGTTAACGGCCACGTCAGCACCGTTAACACTCCAATTGGACGGAGAGGTTAACGGCCACGTCAGCACCGTTAACACTCTAATTCGGCGGAGGGACTAAATTGATTGACATTTTACAAATTCAGGACTATTTTGATATTTCGTTAAATTGGAGGACAAATTTGGTCGGGACTATTTTGATATTTCGTTAAATTGGAGGACGAATTTGGTCGATTTGTGCAAATTCAGGACGAAGTTGATGATTCGCTCGAAGGAGAAATAATGGCAGAGGTGTCTCAAGGGATTGAAGAAGACAGTTGAATTTCATCGGGGAAATTAGTTTATATTACGATGTTCTTGTCATTGACCAAGTCTTACCAGAGACATACTGCATGCAGTGGCGGAGCCCTTCATGGGCTGAGGTGGGCCACGACCACTCGGAAAAATTAAAAAATCAACGATTATAGGTCTATTTTGCGAGATTTTATACAATTTTGTGTCAGTTTTAGGTTTCGGTTGATTCAAATTCCTGCAAAGTGGTGTAGTGGCCCACCCAACAATTTAAATAATTCAATTATAGGTCTATTTTGCGAGATTTTATACAATTTTATGTCGGTTTTAGGTTTCGGTTGATCCAAATTCCTGCAAAGTGGTGTTGTGGTCCATCCGAAAAATTTAAATAATTCAATTATAGGTCTATTTTGTAAGGCTTTAAACAATTTTTTAACGATTAATTTTAGTGGTCCACCCTAACTTTTTTTTCTGGCTCCGCCACTGACTGCATGTGCATATTGTAGAAGCATATTTTCTTTTGCATAATAAAAGAAGTATTAATGTAATTTTAATTTTATGAATTTCAGAGAAAACTTTCTCTCCTGAAATGCACATAATCATGTTTATTAAGATGATTTAGACTTCTCTAAAAAGAGGACAACGGGAGCAAGGTTCCGTATAAAATATTTATTTCATTAGGTTCAGAGGTTTTATGACAACTACTATGTATTTTGGTAAATTACTATCAAGACATGGTACACAAAGACATGTATAGCTAATGAGAAATGATATTTGTACATCTACTTTGTGATAACTTTTTGACAATTTTCTCTCTCATACTCATATTATCTTCTTATTCTCTCTCTTCATTTTTCTCTCCATTGTTTTTAACCAATGAAAAGAGAGAGAAAAGAAGTTGTCACCAAAAGTTATATGAAATGATTGTTCAAATATCATTACTCATAGCTAATGCAGCTAGATGACCTAATGTAGAACAGGGGAAACTCATTTTAGTACTGTCCTATTCTCACCTTAAATTATAGACACTTGCTTATAGTTCCGACATCTCAGTATGTGCAGCAAAACAATATCAACTTGCTTACTTGATTGGAAACTTTTATCAAGGTCTCCTACGGTGAGCATGTAATAATGACAATGATCCATCATGATTTTTCAAAAGTTATACCTTATATTTTCTGCAAATATTTTCTGCAAAATCTCTGTTGGTCATTGTAATTGTGAAATCCCACTGTGAAATCAAACATATACTACTTTTTTTCTCCAACTATAAGACAATTTTTAAAAAAGTCTTATTCATAAATATAAGATTATCTATAAATATAAGATTATCTACAATTTTTTAGATGTATTTATTACTTTTTTTTCAACTATATACTCGTTAATACTACCAATTATCCTGGAATTTTTTTTTTGAGAGGAATTATCTTGGAATATTAAAAATCAACATTAAGAATGCAATTATATAAAAATGGCAATTTAATATCAATAACACATTTTTTAGACAAATTTATTATTTAATATCAGAATTTTTTTTAAGATGATAAATAGGCTCTTAAACTTTTGCATCAGAATCATTCTCAAAATTTACCGTGAAGACTTTCATCTTTGAAAGAACGTATTTCTTCGTTAGATTGCAAAAAGGAGAACTCATTGTTATTAGAGGTTGAGGTGGAGGAGTTACATGGCACCACTGTTGAATTATTCTCTTTATCTCGGATTAATTCCAGAATTTGTTGACAACAATCTCGGTTACATTGACTTAGAGAAGGAGATGCAAATTCAATTATTTTTCATGGCATCATGAGCCGTGGTAATTCTTTTTCATCCATTCTTGTTAACGGCGCTACAGTGGAGGGTGTGGGGAGTGTGCGTAGTGCTATTTTTTTCTCACTTTGCGGATCATTTTAGTGTGGATGACCTTCATTTACGCATATTTGGAAAAGGTTGATTAAATTAAGCCGTTTTGTATGGAAGAGGTGAAAGTTTCGGTTTGGCGTTTGTAATAGTTACAAGAGTTAATGGCCAAATGGGATTAATTTTGGTTTTATTAAAGAGACTTGGGAAGATTTCAAGGATGATATCATGAGATTCATCAATGTTTTCCGCATGAATGGAATGTTAATTAAATGTATAAATTGCACTTTCATTGTCGTTGTTCCTAAAACTGATAGTCCTCGACGATTAAATGATTTTCGACCAATCCCTTTAGTGTGGTTTCAGAGTCACAGTCAGATTTTGTGAAAGGTATGCAAATCTTTGATGGTATTCTTGTCGCCAATGAGATTGTTGATGAGTCTCGTAATTTCAAGAAGGAATTGTTGTTATTTAAAGTGGACTTTGAAAAAGCGTGTGATTAGGTTGATTAAGGGTATTTGGATGTTGTTGTGGGTAAAATGCAGTTTCCGTTTCTACGACGGAAATGGATGAAAGAGTATATCGGTACGGCAACAACTTCCATTTTAGTAAATGGTAGTCCTGCTAAAGAATTTCCGTTGGAGAGAGGGTTGAGGCAGAGTGACCATTTCTCACCTTTTTTTGTTCTTGTTAGTTGCTTAAGGTTTGCATGTCATGATGGACGCCATGGTTGTGAACAATATTTTTTTTCATGCTATCAAGTTGGTAGAAATGACCCTATTATTATTTTCCATCTCTAGTTTGCTTATGACACTCTAATTTTGAGGGAGAAAAAATTGGCTAATGTTAGAGCAAATTATAAGAAACTTCAAAGAATAAAAAAGATGAATTCTTTAAGGCTTGCTTGAGTATGATGAGAGTAAAGAAGATTTTTGAATAGTAAAGAAAGAAAACATGAAGAAAAAAAACTGCAAAGGTAGGAGGATAAATTTAAGATAAAACCACTAGCATTGAATCGTTGGTATGAGAGTGCTGAAATAACATTGCATGCAATGCGAGTAGTTCTTTTTTGTTTTGAGGTATTGTCAGGTTTGAAGGTTAATTTTCATAAAAGTTTGCTGGTTGGAGTAATTGTCAATGATTCTTGGTTGAATGAGGTTGTGTCAGTTATGAAATGTCAAGTTGGGTGGTTGTCCTTCATGTATTTGGATCTCCCTATATGGGAGATGCTCAACGATTAAACTATTTGGATCTGATGCTTGACTGAAGTAGGGCCAAATTGTTATCAGAGTGGAAAAGTAAGAATTTATCTTTGTGTGGACGGTTGGTTCTCGTTAAGTATGTCATGTCTTCTCTACCTATTTACATTATTTCCTTTTTCAAGAATCATTCGTTAGTGTCAGAACTCATGTGGCATAGAAATATTCTTCTGAAGTCATCTTTGTTTGCTTGACGGCTTTTTCAGAAATAGATTACCGACAAAGGAATAAAAGGATAGTCTATTTAAACTTGGTATAATCCGTTCTAAATCCGAGTTTTGTGTGACTCATGATGTGTTAGATATAACTCTTTTTTTCCATTAATATTTCGAGGGTCTTGTTAACCAATGCCCTTAAAGCACTAGTTAAGGATTCAAATATAGAAATAATTTACAAATTTTATGTAGATAAAGTTGCTTTTTAAACTTTCAATGTGTTGGAATACATCATTCCCAAGATAAAATTTCATTTTTAAACATTTCCCATATTTCATTGCCTTTTTTAAAGTAGTCTTTTTATAAAGGAGCCATTACTAAGAACATCACAATTAAAAATCCACAACAAATCCCAACACTAAGAAAAGCTAAATAATTGAAGAGGCAAAGCAACTGAGTGGAATTGGGTGGGATTTTAATGGCGGAGGAGCCGAAAGCGGTTGAACAGGAGGACAGGATCAGCGATTTATCAGACGGTGTGCTGAACCACATCCTATCGCGCCTCCCCACAAGATCCGCCGTTGCCACTGGCCGTTTATCTCGCCGATGGCGCCACCTCTGGAAGCATCTCTCCGTTCTCAACTTCTCCGAAGATTATTGCTTCAAATTCAAAAGCTTTGCTCTTTTAGTTAACGGTATTTTCGCTCTCCTCCATAATCCCCGCGCCATTAGGAAGTTTCATCTCAATTGTATATACTCCGTTGACGACGACGACAACTTCCTGGCCTATTCAGTTGATGCTTGGGTTCGTTCCATCATTGGACCTCACCTCCAGGAACTCGACCTCAATATCATTTACTTTGAGGATGATGGAGGACCTGAATTCAAGCTCCCTCTATCACTCTTCACTTCCACTAGCCTCGTTTCACTCAAGTAAAATCACTTCCCTTAATCCCTTATGTTTATTTTAAGGTCTGATTTGATTTTCAGTTTATGTCTTATAAATTCATTTGACTAAAAAAAGACCCATTTGGTAACCGTCAATTCCTCACGAGCTTATAGTTTATTTTTACTTGTAGCGGATTTGCTATAAGCTCGCTTGTGTGCTATAAATTAGCTTATCAGCTATTCGCTATTTTTGACCAAATAGAGTCTTAGATTTCAAGTTGGTCCTTGTCTTTTAAAAAATTTAAGTTTGTCTCTCATGTTTTTTAAATTTCAAGTTGGTCCAGAACGATCCTCACATTGGAATAAGATGGTTCCTTTCGTCATTTTGTTGTTTAGAGATTTGGGTTGAGAATATGGGTGTTGGTCCGTTGGAATTTTAAAAAAAATTGTTTTTTTTTTTGTTTTATTAAACGCAATATTATGGCGAAAGAGACCAACTTATTCCAACGTAAGTAGCATTTTGGACCATTTGGACCAACTTGTTTATAACATGGGAGCAACTTGAAACTTAAAGTAAACATAAGGGACCAAATATGCAATTAAGTCAAATATTAAAAGGACTAATATTACACACAAATGTATATGTTTGATTTTTGCTTTCTGAATTGTGATTTAACATTACTTT
>Ga0228710_1003048_pt1 | contig 26670 bp, 14 predicted proteins | sample MedpolnodulmetaG_FD_177995 | JGI IMG/M metagenome (GOLD analysis project Ga0228710, IMG submission 177995) | Root nodule microbial communities from Medicago polymorpha collected in Santa Monica, California, United States - pink nodules | ecosystem: Host-associated > Plants > Roots > Nodule... | reverse complement strand
AAGCTTATTACATATGAACCTAAAACTATTTCTAAGGGGAAGGGGGTAAGCTATACTAGTGGCTCTAGCCACTGGTGGAGAGGAAATAGGGGGGGGGGATGAAAGAGGATGAAGGGGAAGAAGAAAACAATGTTGGCGATGGCACAAAGGCCTCTAGGGAACAAGAGACCATGATGGTCAACCTTGCACCCAGACATACCAACCTCAGACCCAGATTGACCAACATGACCCATGATGGCCTCTAGGGAACTGCATTTCTTTGCAGCGCAGTTCCATCCCCATTAACCGTTCATACAATCCCTGAAAATTTTCAAAGAGGCCTCTTTCTATGAAAGGCCAATGATGGAAACACATGGTTGTAGAAGGAAGAGGAGGAGAGGGTGGGAGAGGTTTGTGTAAGAAATGGTGAAGCCTATTTATAGGGAGGGAGGGTCAAAACGATTTCAAGGCAGTAATGCAGTCCAAAAACGTGTAAAAACACGTTTTTTTGACTTGACCACCGTCCAAAATGTTTGAAAAACGCGTCCGTGATAATGTGTTATGTTTTAATTAATCGCGTGTTTTATATTGTTTTAATTACGTGTTAGTTATATGTTGTTGAACTAAGTTGTTGCATTATGTTTTGAAAAATATATATTATTTAAACTTTCATTTTGTTTTAATTTACGCTAAAACAGTCCGAATTCAACTCAATTTTCTAGGGTGTAAATACAATCCGGATTATAAAATCCGAACTGCCTCAACATAGGATTCTTTTGTGAGGACCATATTTCACATATAGTTTTTATGGTCCACAACATCCATAAACCTCTATAAATAAGTGTTTCCGGTTTTCACACAAACACACCAAAGAAACCATGAAAATTTTTGTCGTTGTGCTGAGGTTCTTTGTCATGCTGCCGCAAAATAGATTGCTCTCTATGTGACAACATGATGAAGATCCTCATCATGCTTTCAAAAATATATAGGTACTCCCTGTTGCCTCTTTGATAGATAGATACAAAGCTTCAGAACTTGATCTATAGATATGAACATCAAGAGGTTTCTATGAGTTAGATCTTGCTGCCTGCCAGATGAATAAGTCATTTGACAAGACAACATGATCTAACTCAAAGAAATTCTCTTGAAACACCTTGCCTTTCTTCATTATGTTGCAGATCTAACTCCGAAAAAAAGGTTCTTATGAACTCGATCATGTCGGTCTGCCTATCGTAACATGTTAGTTGGCAAGCCAGCAGGATCGAGTTCAAAAACTCCTCTTCGAACACCTTCCCAAAAGATTAATCATTTCTATTATTATGGTTGTTTTTATTTGTCTTATGTTGTTTTTATTTATGGTATGTACCTTTGTTTTATTTTTTTCCAAGTCATTCGCCAGGAAAACGCTCCAAATATAGGGTCTGATGCCATTCAGATTTTATAATCCGGACAAGCTTCATGCATTCCGGAATATAAAATCCGTAACCCCTCAATTTATTTTGGACTATGGCGTTTCACCAAAGGTTTGACCAATTAGTGGAGTTTTAATGCATTTTTGGACAGTTTTGATTGTGGAACACGTTTTATTTGACTGTTCTTATGACCTATTACTGATTTAAAGCTATTAAAAGGTTTGGATCTTCAACAATTTCCTTCATTTTTCACTTCACCTCCTTTCTCACATTTTCTTCAAAAAAATTTAGTTTTATAGGTAGTTTTTCAATATGTTTGTGGTGTCATGGTTATTGTTAACCGTTCATACGACCTCTGCAATTGCATTGCAGTTTATACGGGGGTTGTATAACGGTCAACAGAGACCCTTGACATCAAAGAAAGACACAAAATATTCATATTGATTTTGTCCGGATTTTATTTTCTGAAAACACTAACAATTTAGTTCAGATTATATTTTCCGAATCAGGTATTTTTAGAATTTTTACAGAGTGCAGGAGAACACAGTACGGTGGGAAAAGTAATACATTGTTTTTTTTCTTAGAAAGCCCAAATAATTTGAAGCCCTTTCCTCATAGGTTCCGTTGATCAATATAACATGTACATCATATACACGTGGCAAACTCGTATTCGTTGTTTTTACGTGTACTAACATCACAAGTACAAGTCAAATTTCGTTTCTTATTTAAATTCTTGTATAAAAATGTTACAACTAAGTAAACGCAACGCATTGGTTTTAAAACTTCATTCACCAACTCCTACAAATCTCAGGAACCAGAATTTCTCGTTCAGGTACATTTTTCAATTTTCTCAATTTTTTAATCGGATTAAGAATTTTGATTCGTTTGTGTATTTCGAATTCCATGCAATTAAGAATTTTAGATCTTCAATTTTACTTGTAATTATCTAATTTTTAATCGGATTGAAGTTTATGATATTTTTATGAACTTAATAATTCCTCGGATTAGGTGTGTCACTGAGTCAGATAATTACCGTGTTCACCTACACGCCGCTGCCGACATATATAATTACATTGAATTATGTTATTTTCTAAAATTATGATCGTTGTTGACGTGTCGGTGTCAGGTGTCCGTGTCTGAGTTTATGCCAAAGGACATGATATGAATTGTTGCTTATGTGATTGTGTGAGCTTTTTCATTTGAAATTACATTGTATTTTCCTGTTTTCGAATTATTATCCGAAGCTGAAATTGTTTATCTGTTAAATGATTTGGATTTTGACAAGGTATTACATTTGCATGTGGGTGTTAAAGTCAACTTTGAATGCAATTATCAGGAATACCATCAATTCTTGTGGATAAGAAATATTATAAGAATTTTATTGAATTCGTGCTCGCATTTCTTGATATTGTTTAGAATCATGGTCGAATATGTCTTTTATTTGTCAGTTGGATAGAAATATGGTATATGATAGAACAATATGTCGTCGTTTGATCTATGTGGCTGACCTTAATTAGTTAGATAAGACTTGGTTTTTTGTGTAAATCTTGATCTTATTATAGTTACGAGTTTTCTTTAAACATTATATTCTCGAATCAGTTGCAATCAGTTGTGTATAAATGTATGTAAACGATAAACAATGACTTATTTTAATTGAGAAACTTTTGTAGATTGGAAGTTAATTTGAATTAGGTTTTGTGGTATTAAAAGTGTATGAATTTTCATTTCAGAAAATGGCTTTAGGTGGAGGAGCTCCCCAAAGAGGAAGTGCTGCAGCTACTGCAAGCATGAGGAGAAGGAAAACTCCTGGTGGTGGAGCCTCTGGAGGAGCAGCTGGAACTATGCTTCAATTTTACACCGACGATGCCCCTGGACTCAAAATCTCACCTAATGTTGTTCTTGTCATGAGCATTGGCTTTATAGCTTTTGTTGCCGTCCTACATGTCGTGGGAAAGCTGTACTTGAGGGAGGCTTAAGGGATGCAAGGCAAGAAGTTGGGTTCATTTTTTGGACTTTTTAGCATCTGTTAATGAACTTAGATTTATGTTGCTAGATTCACCAATCCCTTTGATATTGTATTTGTTTTTGTTCTTTTGGCACAATCTGTTATTACTTTTAAGTTTAACGAGGGATTGATATTAGCTTTTTATCGATTGTTGCTAGAAGTAAAAGTGGTATAATTCATAACATTTCTGTTAGTTTCTTTGTCAGTACTTAGTTATAGGTTGAAAGTGAAAAACAGAAATCTTGGCTGTTTCTAACCATGTATGACAGGAGAATCATGCACACTACAAGGAAATCATGAGATAAATTTCACTGCTAATGTGAATAGAATGTGTTTAGTAACACTTATCTTAATATAGCTTTTAAAAAAGAGGGGTGCGGCTTTTCACATTGCGCTCGCTACTGAAAACCTCTCCATATTTTATGAAGCACACTTCTAGATCGGACAAGTTGTTCGGCAGTATGCATCTAACTGTGCAAAACTTGATGCTTGTTTTGGATGCTTACTTTCGAACTGATGATGGGGTGGGGAAAGTAGCCTTCGAGAGATAGGCATGGAAATTCCATTCAAGTTCAAACAAATAATCCCATAAAATTTTCACATTAATTTAAAGTTGGTGAAGCTCTGAGTTTTTAAGCTGTTCAGTAATACAGCTATAGGTTTTTGTTTTTGTTTTTTTTACTAAAGCTATAGTTTACCAGAACATAGGTTAAACATAAACAAAAACATCAGCATATCAACACAAACCTATTCGAGTATAGGAGGCAGATATAGCTCTCATTGCTTGATACTTCACTGCAAAGTTCAAACTCGTTAATAATACCATCATGTGCTTATATGGTAGGGCAAGTACGATTACAAGACAGTAGAGCTGAACTCGGCTGCAATATCACTGTTAAGCTCCCTCTGTTTTTCAACAGTTGAGAGTCACACCTCCATGGTATATCCTCTACTTGGCTAGCTACCAAGTGTACTCTAAAAAGCGCATCGGTGCAACGAAATGTGAAACAATCAGATTTTATTTGTGTTGCTTTCTTGATAAACTATTTTGCCGGATTGGTAACCTGGGGAAATAACTTTCCCCACCCCACATTTCTTAAAAACTATACTTAATTTCAAAAGTATATTTTAGGATAACATATTTTGTTTAGAAATGTATTTTTCAGAACAAAATTTGTGTTTATTTAGATGTTTAAAATCAAAGTGATGTTGAAGGATGTGAAAATTGATCCCTAATATTGGGATTGAGTCACATAGTTGAATTCTTGGGCAATACATAACAGTTTAGGATTTACATTCTAATGCTTGACGAAAGTTTGGTTCCCAGTATACCACTGCTGCACTTTCAACAGTATAAAATTCCTATTGCTAAACCCAAAATAAGCATCACAGTACTCTTATACCTTTAGAGAAAGAAAGATGAGATAAAAAGAAATGGTAAGTTTATGTCTACACAGAATAAAATTATTTATTTATTTATCAGTTAAGGCATTGAGATGAAAATATAAAGACATATGGGTGTACTAGTATCACCCTTTTTTATGGTACCATAAAATTTTCCAAATTTGATTATGGTTCTATTGATATTTATTTTGCAGTTCAGATTCATCAGAATTGATTGACAATCTTAAATTATAACTGTATAAATTTGAAAGGCTAAATTGCTAGATTGTTACAATTTTAAGGACAAAAAAAAACAATGATACATTCTTTGTTTAATATACATAGAAAAGAAAAGAAAGAGTTTGAATATCATCATCACACTGAAAAACTGTCTAAAACAAAAAGATGGGTTCAACACTACACCATATGCCACCTCATGTACATCATAGCATTTCCCACCATAGGCCATAATTAAAGCATAAATGTAAAAAGCTTCAATCATCACCCCCTCTCTCTCTCTCTCTCTCTCTCTCTCTCTCTCTCTCTCTCTCTCTCTCTCTCTCTCTCTCTCTCTCTCTCTCTCTCTCTCTCTCCACCTTTAAATTCCTCACTTTACTCTTTGTCACAACCAGAAGAAGAAGAAAACAAATAGGTAGAAGAACTTTTGAAGTACAAGAGTTATGGAACCATATCACTAGCCTAAAAAACTCAAGCCATGAACAATACTACTATTTTGATTCATATGATGTAAGCTTTCATTTTGTTACACATTTTCTTATATAATTTTATTACACCTTCCATCATAAATCACATTCACAAACTTATTATTCAATTTACTTCTTACTTCTAATACATTGTCTCATCTAAACTTAAAATTGCAAAACTTCAGATTCTCTTTGTGAGTGCAATGAATTTCATTCTTGCTTTGAAACTCTGAACTTTATAAAGTTAAAAGTAAGTTTAATCAAGTTGTTTCACTTTGTTTACTTTTTTTATCCTCACATGGTTGTTGCCTGTCTAATCTATTCCTTTGTTTGTTTTTTACTACACTTTTTGGTCATATATTATCCATTAAGATTAATTTGTTAATTCTAATCTCATTTTGTGTCCTTTCTGCAGCCACTGTTCCTAAACTAGTACTACGCACGCAGTTTTCAATCTCAACTGTCGATAAAGATCGTTTGAAACTGATTTTTTTATTTGGTAATCTTCGATCTCAAAATTAACAGTGAATATTGTTTATCGCGTATAAATGTGTGTTTTTTCTACGCAATGTCACCGTAGTTAAGATCACAACGCAACTGCAAGCATGATTTAAAACATGGTAGTACCGCCTTTTTGTCTCCTCCCCCACCTCTCTCATTATTTTTTCTTGCACTTAAAACTTTCTCATATTTGTATCTGACAAAAGTTTGTTGTTGATGTTGTAGTTTGGTTTATTGGACCCACCAACCATTTTCTACCTAGTCCAAGAAAATGGAAATAGCAATGTTCATGAAAGCCTCTTCTAAACACTTTCCTAAATTCTATACATCAATCTAACAATGCAAGATCAATTCATCATCCTATCTTTGTTACTTGTTCTCTTTGGTCCACTCCAAGTGATCTCACAAAACCAACCTTTCAATGAAGATATGCTAGGGTTGATTGTGTTCAAAGCAGGTCTAGAAGATCCAAAAAACAAACTTTCTTCTTGGAATGAAGATGATTATAGTCCTTGCAATTGGCAAGGTGTCAAATGTGATCCTTCAACAAATAGGGTATCTTCTCTTGTTCTTGATGGATTCTCTCTTTCAGGACATATTGGTAAAAGCCTTATGAGATTGCAGTTCCTTCAAATTCTTTCACTTTCTAGGAACAACTTCACGGGGAGAATAAACCGTGATCTTCTTATTACACTTTGGAATCTAAAAGTTGTTGATTTGAGTGAAAACAATCTCTTTGGAACAATTCCAGATGAACTTTTTAAACAATGTTGGTCTCTTAGAGTTTTATCGTTCGCGAAAAACAATCTCACGGGTACGATTCCTGACTCTTTGAGTTCATGCTACTCGTTAGCAAGTTTGAACTTTTCGTCTAATCAACTAAAAGGTGAATTACATTATGGAATGTGGTTTTTGAAGGAACTTCAATCGCTTGATCTCTCCAATAACTTTCTTGAAGGAGAGATTCCGGAAGGAATTCAAAATCTATATGATTTGAGAGAGTTAAGGCTAGGGAGGAATTTTTTCATCGGTAAGATGCCAGAGAGCATAGGAAACTGTTTGCTTTTGAAGTTGATCGATTTCAGCGATAATCTTCTTACTGATGTAATTCCAGAGTCGATACAAAGACTCGCCTCGTGCACATTACTAAGTTTGCAAGGGAATTATTTCAATGGAAGCATTCCACATTGGATTGGTGAATTGAACAATTTAGAGATATTGAAACTTTCTTCTAATAGATTTTCTGGTCAAATTCCATTTGGCATTGGTGGTCTTAGAAGTTTGCAAGTTTTGAATTTTTCTACAAACAATATTTCGGGTTCTATTCCAGTGAGTATAAGAGAGCTTAAATCTTTGTATATTCTTGATCTAAGTGATAACAAGCTTAATGGAAGCATTCCTTATGAAATAGAAGGAGCAATTTCACTTAGTGAGTTGAGGCTGCAAAGGAATTTCTTAGGTGGAAGAATTCCAGTCCAAATTGGAAAATGTTCAGCATTAACATCTTTGTAAGTTCTTTTTCATAGTTTACATCATTCATGCTCAATTCCTTGTAAGTTAGGCCCTTCTTGGATAAATAGTTTAGTTAAGTTCTTATTAGCATAAGTGCATATCGTATAAATGCTAATATATAAGCTATTTCTATACCAAAAGATAAAATAAAGTCAAACTATTTTCATATAAGTCATAAGCTGCTTTCATAAGCTATCCTTGAAAGAATTTGAAAAAAAAATCTGAAAACAACTTATGGACATATCATAAGATGTTTTTATAAGCTCTCTCGTACAATCTTACCAGTGCTTATGTCAGTAGACTAGAGAACACTTATGGAGGAAAAAAAAACCGCAAACTCTCTCACACAGTCTCACAAGTGATTATGCCAGTAGACTCGAGAGCTTATTGAAAAATGCTTAAAACATTTTGTGGATATGTTATAAGCTATTTCCATAAGCTCTCCAAGACAGTCTCACAAGCGTTTATGCCTATGGATAAGCTCAAATAAGTCAATGCAAACACAATTGAGAAGCTTTAAATTATTTATTTATTAATGTAAAAATTTAAATCTTGAGTTTAAGAATCTATCATTGTGTCTAATTTATTTATTTTTGTTTGAAAACTTCATGGAATGGAACAGGAATCTTGCACACAACAAGCTTATTGGTTCAATCCCTACATCAATTGCAGACCTAGCAAATCTTCAATATGCAGATTTATCATATAATAAACTCTCTGGAACATTACCTAAAAACCTCAAAAATCTTACACATCTTTTCTCATTCAATGTTTCCTATAACAATCTTAAAGGTGAATTACCAATTGGTGGATTCTTCAACACAATCACTCCTTCATTTGTTCATGGCAATCCTTTATTATGTGGTTCTGTTGTTAATCACTCATGTGATCAATCTTATCATCCAAAACCTATTGTTTTAAACCCTAATTCAAATTACAACAATTCAAGATCTTCTTTGAAAAACCATCATCATAAGATAATGCTTAGTGTTTCGGTCTTTGTTGCTATCGGTGCAGCTATTTCTATTGTTGTCGGTATTGTTGCTGTTACTGTTTTAAATATTCATGTTAGGTCTTCGATTTCACATTCTGGTGGCGAGGAATTTAGTTTTTCGCCTGAAAAAGATCCGAAATGCGGACAACTTGTCATGTTTAATGGCGATGTTATTGAGTTTGCGGACGAGGCAAATGATCTTCTTAAAGAAGGCAATGAAATCGGCCGTGGTGGATTTGGAATTGTTTATTGTGTTGTATTTCGAGATCGGAATTCTGTTGCAATTAAGAAGCTTATAGGTTCAAGTTTGACAAAGTCACAAAAAGATTTTGAGAGCGAGGTTCAAAAGCTTGGAAAAATTAGGCATCAAAATCTTGTGGCAATTGAAGGGTATTATTGGAATCCATCTTTTCAGCTTATTATTTATGAGTACTTTTCTAGAGGAAGTTTGCATAAGCTTCTACATGATGATCAAAGCAAAATTGTGTTTTCTTGGAGGGCAAGATTCAAGGTTATTTTAGGAATTGCAAAAGGGTTGGCCTATTTACATGAAATGGACATAATCCATTATAATATGAAATCAACAAATGTTTTCATTGATCATTGTGATGAGCCTAAAATAGGAGATTTTGGTTTGGTGAATATTTTACCAATGCTAGACCATTGTGTTTTGAGCAGCAAAATTCAAAGTGCACTCGGATACACGGCTCCTGAGTTTGCTTGCCGCACAGTTAACATAACCGAAAAATGCGATGTATATGGTTTTGGAATTTTGATTCTTGAAATTGTGAGTGGGAAAAGACCTGTGGAATATATGGAGGATGATGTTATTGTTCTGTGTGACATGGTGAGGAGTGAATTGGAGGATAGAAAAATTGAGCAATGCATTGATGAGAAGCTCGTTGGTAAATTTTCGCTCGAGGAAGTGACTCCTGTGATTAAATTGGGACTTGTTTGTGCATCACAAGTACCGTCAAATCGTCCAGATATGGCTGAGGTTGTTAACATATTAGAGATGATTCAATGCTCTTCAGAAGGACAACAAGAGGAATTAAAATAAATTTTGAAGCATAGAGATTGAATGTAACACACCATATATTTCAATAGTCGGTGAAGAAAAATACAGTTTGTTTGCTATGAAGTTTTATATATACATGCAATGAATTAGTAGTATTTAGTCAATTTTGTTGTTTGAGTTTTTATGACATGAAAGTTTCACTATAATTTTGTTCATTTCAAGTTGTACTATAGGATTTTTCTTTACTAACTTCGAATCTAACAAGTTGGCGCTTTCGTCGGATTTGGATTCTTTGCGGCTGAAAATCCACATTGCATTTAAAAGATCTCAGCCGTTAGATAAACATCGGATGGTTTATATTCTAACTTTCTCATATTGTATTTAAAATACAAACTTAGAACATGAACCGTTCAATCTTCATCTAATGGACAAGATATAATGTTGCAAAAACTACAAGATTTGTAAGAGATTATACAGACTTAAGAAGTTAAATTAGACTTTTTTTTTTACTTGTTTAATATGGATTATTAAATAGATGTTACAAATAAATGTATGAACTATTCATTATGATCATTATGTGCAATGCACTAAGGAATTATTTGTTTTTGTACAGTGACTTGAATACCAAGCTAAAAAGTAAAGTTAGTAAAAAAGCACTTAGCTTGCTTTATTGATACTCCAAGCTAAAACTATTTACTTATTCACATAGAAAGAAGAACTTCCCTTTAAAAGCATAGTAATTCAATATTGATGCTTTGGAGATGAAGTAATAATTAAAACTATTAAGATAAATGTATACTAAATTTCTGTACTAAAAATTGTTTTGTAAACCAATTTTGCACTAACATCTAATGAAATAAATTCTTCCAAAAATTTACAAAGGTGTTTTTTTTTGAGTCATAAGATAATATTGAATAAATTTTTTGTGATGCTCCCTAAATCTTTTAGATAGTCCATCCATTCAATATCTTTGGTACTTTAAAGTTTTTGTACCTAGATTAAGAAGTCATTTAATTGGTGTATATTATATTGTAGAAAAATGTTATTAAAATTATCATTAATTTTTATGTAAATTTTTATACAATACTCTAGTACAAAAATCTCATAAAAATAAGTCATCTTAGATCAAATGATTTAACTCAAGTGGATAATGAGTTTCAATTAAAGACAAATTGTTTGATCAAATTCAAATTCAAATCTTAATAAAACAATTTTTGATCAATTTTTTTATCAAACTAATGATTATCAAGGTCATTTCTCTCAATAACTAGAGAGTTAATACTCAAAAAAAATTATCTTAATTATACGAATGGTATAGTTTGAAAATTGGAAAACAAAGGTAAATTATACCCTTTTTTTTAGGGAAAAGGTAAGTTATATCTTAAATTTCTAAAACATTCATGATTTTATACAAAATAAAAATGCATAAACCATTATAGTCTTAAAATAAAAATGTATGCTTCTTCGACATCATCATGCTCGAGTCACAAAGAGTCCTTAAAAGCACAACCATTAATTAAAAAACCTTTTTCAAATTGCAACATATATATGGTGCACTAAAAGGTAATCATGGCCATGCTCCAACAATGTGCTCTATTTCTGTTTGATATGTCTAATTGAAAGACCACAAACAGTATAATAATAAGATCTAATGCTTGATGTTGCTTATTGATTCAAATTCACGTTACCATAAGGATGAATATAAAAATAAATTATGTAAAAGGCACAAACGAATTATTAATATTGACAAAAAAAATGGATAGCTCCCATTAACCTACTTAGAATTTCCCACATTATATAGCATACTTGATGGATAAAATAAATTTTTAGATGTGCCCAATTTTATTTGTTTCAATATTGATAAAAAAGAAATACTCAATCATTATAATGAAGATCGATGATGATAATAATTACTTTTTAGAAAAAGAAAAGTGATAGTAGTTGGTGGAAGAATGAAATAATTAATATGAATATTGATGAAGAAGTTTTAAGGTAATCAAATAATATGTGCAATAAAAGGGGGCTTGATCCTACCCTAGCACTATACCTTTTGGTTTACATGTGGAGACACAATGATACCCAAACCATAGCCTCGGTTACGACTCATGACTTCACATTATCATAGAAAAAATTAAACGAAAGGTATTCAACTAAGTCACTCTTGCCCTTTTGGAGAGTCCCCTACATGTTGATTTTATTATGTTTTGAACGGGGCATAATTTATACTTAAAAAAATATTTTAAAAAAAATCCGATTTTACTTATTTTCAATTGAAACTTGGAACTTTTCAATAGTCTCTTAGGTATCCATGTGATGCCCAGTGCTTCATCTGCATAAGTGACATAAAAAAAGAAAAATAATACACATTTTTTATAGCTATTTTGGTTTTGAGATAAAAAAAATAAAAATCATTTTACAATATAAATAGAATTTGTTGTAGTGTGATTATGTTTTAAACTTTTTAGTTTGTATACCATTTCGATAGAATACTTTTGAAGGCCAGACCAGCATGAGAGACTAGTAACTACATAAGCAACATCTCATTATTGGAGTAAATCGAGATGGCAAAAAAGATAGCTTAAAATTAGAGGTATATTATTTGAATAACTATTTTTTTCATGTGATTTCCTTTTATTTCGTTGATTAATGCAGGGGGAAAACTATGTCTCTCAGTTATGAATTCTTTAACTGCTCCAGCAGAGAGGTAAGTGGGCTATGAAATTCATAAAAAGATAGATATAAGCAGAATTAATAAAGATATAAAAATAGTTTGTGGTTGATTGGATGTTTGTTATTACAATTTAGATAATGAGTATTTATAGGCAAAAATCATCCCTAATAGCCAAACAATGTGGCCTATACTGTCCAACTTTTGCTCCACTAATTTTATGGGTAGTGCATTAGTTTTGCTCTTTGAAAAGATCATGGCACCCACATTCGACTCTTAATTTTCTCCTTCAATGTAAGATCTTTTGACAAGGTCCTTGGTGTGCAACCTTTCCATATATGTGTTTCCTCTCTCATCATCTTTTACGGTTAACAGTGCTATAAACATGTAGTGTGGGTTTTTGGCATCATTGTCCAGTACTATTGAGCTTTGACCCAGTCTAAGATCCTCAAGATCCACGTACTTAGTTAGTAGACTTGATTAAGAATAAGTGTTTCAGTCACTCGACTATCTTAACCCTCGCCTAACCCTCCATTGGTTGGGAAGTTATTCGCCTAAATCTTAATCGTATATTTGTTGATGTCAACTAACAAGATAATTATTAATAGGTGTATATAATTTTATATGTCATTTTGGCCTAGGTCTAACCAAGGGTCAAGCAACCCATTTTGGCTAAACACATTAGTCACTTGATCTAAAATTTTCGATAAAGTAAAGAAGATTTATAGAAAAGGGACAAAGTACAAAAGTGTACCTACAATACAATGAATTGATAACTTTCTTGTTAAAAGTTCTATATTAGATGTGATATGGTTTGAACAAATATTTGTAAGTTGAAGCAGTCATCACCTCACAAGTCGGTTTTTTTGGATTGTGTTTAGACTCAACCAAAAAAAAAAAAAAGATGGTATTAGAGTATATCTAAAGTTTGTTGGGCCACATGAAATTAGGTTCCCTCTATCGGACCACTCAGGTCACACTTCAAGTGTCTCGTCTTAAACGTAAGGGTTGTGTTAAGAGTCCTACATTTAAAGTGATATGGCCTAAAAAATATTTATAAAGAGGAGTTGTCCTCACCTCACAAATCAATTTTGTATTGTTGTAGCCAACCATAAATTTCTAAGACCTTCTCTCACCGACTTCCACTAATCACCATTAGTTGAATAGACACGAAAATTTTCTCTCATAATACATGTGAGAGGATGGTCACAAGAGGTCATCCTCAACGTACAGCTACAAGAAAGGATGATGTGCTAAAAGATTGAAGGATATCAAAAACTTATTTTTCTACCTTAAACCTCGTCCACTAGAGGTTTAAAACCTTCGATGACTACATTTGAAATATCATCATTTTTCAAAGTGTAAGTATCATAATATTTATGAGTGTGTTTCTAACAATAAAGTCTCATAACCTTGTCCATTTGTAATATCCTTGAGTTTTTCTAGTCTATAGTTAGATTGAGTGAGAACCTGTTGTAAGTCTATTAAGGATAAGAAAATACAAATTATAAACCTCGCGAGGCTAAGAAAGCATAGAGTGATAAATTAGAAGTGGTCTATTGTGGAGTTTAAAATTTTATGATATTCTTTAAGCACTATATTAAAAATCTCCCAATATATGAGACTAAACTCGCTCACATCCAGTGAACCATAATACTTATTGAGTGTGATAGTTATAACCTTTTATCTGTACTTATTGTTCTATAGGAATCACACAAACCGGCTCTTACATATTTTATCCATAGCCATCATGTTCGTAATTTGTTTGGTACGCGATATGGATACGTGGTACGCGGTTCACATTTTACTAAGAATTCAGTATGTGGGAGGATATACAGAGTCGATTCGCTTGAATTCGTAATATGCATATTGATATTCTAATAATTATACTATCAACAAATTTTGCTCTAATTAAAATATGAAATTAAATAGATCTTTTATATCAAAAGTATGAAACAAAAAATAACATTAGAATGGGTCAGCAGAAAAGTCTATTTTGACCACAAAAAAAAAACAGTCTATCTAATGTATGGTTACATGGGGGGATAATTTGCTTGACCAACGTCTTACACAATTTTTAATTTTTTTCATAGAAAAAAGAAAGAAAAAAAAAATGCATATGGCACTTGTTTTGTTTTCTCCTTGCATGTTCCCAAAGGCCAAAACTGCTTAATCTTTCCCCTGTTTTTGAAACTGCTTGTTCTGGTTGGCTGCTCTCATCTTCTTCCTCACTGGTTCGTCACTTCCAGGATATTAGAAAACGAATTGGTACGAAGAAGAACCACGAACCGGTACGTACAAATTGGTTCGCGGTTCCTGTGGGGGAACTACGAATTACGTGACTATGATTTTACCAAGCTCATTCATGGGTGACAACTATGGTACCCATGAAAGAATGATGGGTGATTTACCTCAACCAATGAACATTCACCTTTTTAGATGGTATCCATGAACTATCTTGACCCCACCAATAAATTGCTCATTTTCATTGGTTGGTGGGTAAATTACCCATCATTATTCAAAGATAATCTAGAAAAAAACCTCATGTTATTGGTTCATTTGTGAACCTAGAGAAGGTTATGTAACAAGCATCTTGTTTTTGAAGTTTCTCCTTGAGATGCAGGATTGTCTTCTAGCAGTAAAAAAAATGTTTTGGTACTTGGACAATGGCTACTTATGACATATAACTAGAGATAGGTAGTATTTTCTTTCATTAGAGGAAAAATATGGAGCATATATAACCTTTGAAAACAATGACAATGCTCAAATCAAATAACGTGTATGATACACAAAAAATGATTCCACAAAAAATGGAGAATGTTCAATATGTGGTTGGTTTAAAACATAACTTACTTATCATTAATCAACTTTGTGACGTTGAAGAAAAACATACATAATACATTCTTTCAAATCCATTTATCATAATCGAATATACATAACGTAAAAGATACATACTCGAGGTCAAATAAATTCTTAGAAAGAAAAATAATATATGTGTGTTTTTCTTACATGAATTATCAGTTAAATCATGTTTTATGTCGATTAAAAGATAAACAAATTTGACACAAAAAAGCAAGTCATATGTTTTGAATCGTGTTTAAATTAAAAACAAAATATCAAAAAATTCCATGTGAACTTTGAAAAAATAATGAAATTCAAACATATCATATTTTTATATTTTTGCGTGTTATTTTTATATCTTAAATAACAACAAAAAATTGAGAAAGTTTGAGAGGCGTATTTGTAATTTCGTATGCAGGGGTGAATTACGAAATGTAAGGGGTATAATTAACAATTTCCAAATGCTGAGAAAAAAATATTGATGTCTAGAGGCCATTGGCCCAGTAAGATCATTGTGGCCTAAAATAATGCAACATATTTTGGGAATTACTTTTCCCACCCTATAGCCTTATCTCGCGCCCTGTAAATCTTTCAAAAATGTCCTTGTGCAATTCGGATTTTAAAATCCGGATTCATGTTTGTTATTTCGGATTTTATAATCCGGACAATTCTTATGTACAATCAGCCATCAGACTCTCTCACATTTCAGCAGTTTTGAGTTTTGCTTTGAAAAACAACAAAAAATATAAAAATAGCACCAAAAAATTCTAAAAATCAAATAAAACTAATGCAAATTTTTTCGGATTTTTCTGAGAATATGAAAAATTAAAAAAATGAAAAATTGGTCTAAACGATGGAATTTTGGATTTTGAGGGGTGGAGTCTCGTAAGAAGTCCCTGCTAGGGGAGTCATGGTCCTTGAATTTTTTCTGATTTTTTGGGGAAGTTTCGGAGCAATCCGATCAAGTAGCCCGAAAACCCGATTTTTGACTAAAAACAGGTAACAATGACCCAAAACAGAAGGATGAGAGTTAGAAAGATTGATATTGTCCCTAAAATGACTATACATGTTTAGAATTTGTGCTGATACAGTTCGGATCATATAATCCGAACTATTTTACCTTGAAAAAGGGTGTTTAGGGTGTTTTCGGATTATGTAATCCAGAAACATCATGTAACGCGCCCTATTTTTTGAAGTTTCCGGATTACAAAATCCGGAAAAATCCGTTACTCATTTTTTCACCCTTTAACAAAAGAAAACACCATTCCGGATTATAAAATCCGAAAACTCAAGGGCATTTTTAGAAAAAATCAGACGCACGAGGAAACCCACAGGGTGGGAAAAGTAATTCCCACATATTTTTCGTAGTAAACCAATACTTACATTGTTTTTGTTAGTATTTCTTTTTCCACCCTACCTTATTCTCACCGAACCTATTTTATTCCGAAAATACTTTTATTAGGGTTATACGATCCTAATGCCTTTTTAAGGATTTTTGAATTATATAACCTAAAACCTAATGTGAAGTCAGAAAACTTCCCTCATTTGAAATAGCTTGGTTTTGTGAAAAATTTCTCAGCACCCAAAATTTAAAACTCCTACATTGGGTGATTCTTGAAGTTTTTTTTTTCTTTCTCAAAAGCATCATATTCCAAATCTTTTCAAATACCAATTAAACACATTCTTTTGATTTATAGTTGTTTGATTCGGTTTTTTCTTCTTCTAGATGCTAAACCCACTACATGGTTTGAATTATATAATCTGAACTGTTTTAGTATATGTTGTTTTGGTTATTTTGTGGCTTTTTATTAATTGTATGTATATGTGATTTTGGCATTTTCAGATATGGACCACATAGAACGAATTAGTAACAACATAACTACCATGACTGCATCCGCTAGGCGAGAGCGGTTGCAAAAGAATAGATGGAAAGTGAGAGTGGGATAGGACACAAGTAGGGGCAGGGGTAGGGGACATGGAATATTACATGGAATATTTTTTGTCTCAATGTGTGTTTGTACAATCAATAAACAAGTAAAGAATAAGTGCAAATTCAAGAAATGAACATATAGAAAGAACCATTCCTCCATAAAATAAGTAGACAACGAAAGTAAACATTACATTTATATATTTGACTCAAAATCTCAACAGATATGATTTGGTGAAGATTGTGCTAGCTAATATGTGATAATTTCTTCTTCTTTTTCCCTTTTGTTCTTCTGAGCAGTGCATTTCAAAAAGAATTTCATCACGATGGAACATTTTATTTTTTGGTATTCAAATCAATCAAAATGGGCATTAGTAAACTAAAAATTCTAACAAGCAAAGCAATATAATTCAACACGTCAAGTTGGGTTTCCAAAATGCAAGAACTTAAGTCAACATTGTCTTAAGAATTTAAAAAACAAAACTAAATTGGAAAAGCAATAGAAACATAGGTTATCTCCCATGCAACGCTTCTTTTACGTCAGCAACCTGACCCTTCATGTCTAAGGTTCTTCGGTTGGTGTCTCCTCTTGCTAGACTCTCATTTCCTTGTTGTTCTCTTTCAACTCATTCACCCCTAGCCACTAATTAGCTTCTTCCACAGCTCCATCACGAGCTTCCGGATAAATGTTGTAGGTGGAATAGTCATCCATGTATCTCAGAGTTCACTAACACAAATATTTCTTTTAGAGATCAATAGCTCAAACAAAAATGTATCTCACTTATTATACCAAAACAAAAAGGGGTTAAATAAGTTTTTGGTCTCTATAAATATAGCGAATTTTGCTTTTAGTTCTCATAAAAAAAGTAACATGTTTTGATCCTATAAAAGAAATCAGCACATAGTTTTAATCCTTGTTATTAAAATTTGTTTGTTTATGCTTAAACTTCTTATTTTTTTGAATGATTTATCGCAGAAATGTTAAGAACATTATAAAGGGCTCTTTAAAAAAATTAGTATTTTTTAAAATGTAATGAATTAAATATGTTTTTTTAAACGTCAAAATTTCAAGATTAAAGTAATAAAATTTTGGACCTAAAAATCAAATCTTGAGCTAAGTGTTTATGGAGGAACTTTGTAAAGTTCTTAAAAAGTCCGTAGAAAATAATTCAAAAATTTAAAAGTTTAAGCATAATTAAAATATAATAATTTACAAGGGTTAAAAGTATGTGCTGAAAACTTTTATAAGACCAAAACACATCATTTTTTTAAGAGAACTAAAAACAAAGCTGACTATATTTCTACAGAACAAAATCTTATTTAACCCAAATAAAAAAGATTTGATTTCACTTACACCAAAAGTTATATTTACCACCTAAATTTATACATACAATCGTGTCATCTTAGGTTCAAATTCAGATGAAAATGTTCAATCTAACAATATTGGTATTTGCTAGTTTTAATAAATTTTATGGAAAAATTTTATTTATTTATTTTTTTAAAAAAATTATTTCTATTGTGCCATAAAAAATAGGAACGTATTCTCAATTTGTGGAGAACGTGTCAAGGTGGCAGTCAAAATAATTTAAGTTTGAAGTATTCCAAGTAAAAAACCTATCGGTTTGCCAATCTTTTCTCAACAAATCAATCATTTTACTGATAAATAAATTAAAAAAAAATCATTTTCCTATTTTATTATAAATTAAATTCAGTGGCTGCAACTTTTTATTCATTGATTCACTCTACAAACGATTTGCTTGATCCATCTTGATTGCTTTGCTGCTTCAAAATCAAGCTGGAGAGAAGCAAGGTTTGAACAAACGATTTGAAGGTAAAGTTACCAAATGTTCTTTTCTTCTCAATTCTCTCAAAATTGCCTATTAATATTTGAAGTGACTTGGATGTGTGTGTAAATTGTGGTCCATCTTGTTTTATAACCTTTATTTTATGATGATTATGTACCACCACAATAATTTATTATTCAAGGATCATTCTAATTATGATATGTTTGTCATCCTACATCTAACATTTAGGCCTTGAAATGGTTATTATAATGAAACATTTGAGATGTATTTGATTTCTAGTGAGATCTTTGATAATAAGCTTAGATTAGATTGGCTATATCTGATTCCTAGGTATGATTTTGGTTTTAATATTTTAGGTTAAGGTAGTTTTCATGGAATTCTTTGTTTGTTGTGTAAATTTTGGGAGAACACTGTTGTGGAATCCATCTATCTATTATAAAAGGTAAGATGGTTTCGCATAGCCCTATTGATTGGTCACCTTACTAGAAATTTGATGTTGATTATTGTGGATTTGGTTATCACCATGTCAAAGATGACTATAAAGTGATGCACCATGGAAAATTTATTTGAAGAACTATTAATGACCTAGGCTTGCAACCTATGAAAGATATATGTGAATCTTTAATAAGATAGATATAGTCTATAAGAAGTAACTATTGGATAAAACTTTGCTCAAAAAAATAAAAAATAATATTGGATAAAACTAGATGTCAACATGCCCCATATAATTGCAAATTGATGTTTGTTATCATTTGACCGGATCAATGAGATTTTCATTACAACACTCATACTCTACAAAAATGATAGTTTTGATTTTTATTTTATTTATTTTTGTGCGGAAACACTTGGTTTTATTAAATTGGTCTATCGCTAAGATTTTAAATTATACAGCTAACAACTATATTTTACATTTCAATTTTGGTTAAACCTGTTGTAAAGGAGTTAGAGAAATAGACCATTTGCACCAAGTTCACCCAAAATTGATATGTGAAATGTTACCTCCACCATATAGTTTAGTATCAAGTCAATAGACACATTTAGTAGAATCAAGTATCTCCGCACCTGAAATAAAAAGGAATCAAAACTATTGCGGTACATAATCATGAAATGAGTTTTATCAAACAAAGTGGACTATGATTTACGCACACATTCAATACAAGAGGGACTACGATTTACGCACACAACCTAAACACTTCAAATATTTAATAGGCAATTTTGAGAGAATAGTGAACAAAAGATTGCAAGGGTATTAACTATTTAGCAGCCTTTTCACTTGCCACATTCTTGTGACAACTTATGTATCCGATACCTTGCTTAGACAAGGAGTCCTAGTATTTTACAAATCAAATCTTCTAATCCAATCTAATATAAAAAGAAAAATGAACCCCTTTAAGCCTCTAATGCCACTTTGTGTTTTTGTGTATATATCATCATCAACAACAATTTGGAAAACAATAACCAATATGGATGAAATAGCAATGATTCGAAAGAGATTTGGAGATGAACAAAGCACTTTGTTAGACCAATTTGAGAGGCTATCTTTTGAGTCTCAACTCAACAAAGCCATGTTACAAAGAAGCTTATCAGAACCAAGATTTCTAAGGTCAGTGTCTCAATCAAGACTCATCAGTGTTGCTCCAACAATTCCTCTTGTGACTCAGGAGGTGAAGCAAGGACGACGATGTCGCGGCTCCGGTTTTCGAAAGGTGTTTAAGAAATTGTTCAAACCATTTCTTGGTAGAAAAAATGGAGCAAGGAAAAGTGACGTAGAATTTCAGAATCCACTCTCTTTCAAGGCCTTTAGTAGATCATTGAGGTTCTGAGTAATGCATAAGTTTTAGAGTTGTTATTTTAATCATTTTCTTTTTTTGTTTTGTCATTTTGTTTAGGACTAAATATAGTTTAGTAATATTTTTCAGCACAAAACAAACATTAATTATCAAAGCATTGAAGAATAATATGTTAAAGTGCAATACTTTGAACTAATATGAAGAATTGTGGCAATAGGCATTTAGTTTTCTGCTAGAATTAATCATATGTTTTTTTTTGCTTAAGGATATGTTTTTTTTACAGGTGCAATTAGTAAGATGTTAAGTGTGATTAGCACCTTCACTGGACAATTTTTTCAAAGAAATAAAATTACATAGATAATCCAAAGAGTAGGAACTTCTAATATATCAACAACTTTTTTTTTTTGTCTTTAAGGAGTTGAGATCGTCTCAATTTTCAAAGGAACCTACAAATTATAGAGGGAGTCATACTTTTTTTTTTGAAAGAAGAGGGAGTCATACTATAAGGTGGTTAACGAGAGAAACATATACTGAATTAGAGTTATAAGGAGGTTTTGGGTTCAAGAATCCAAAAATAACAACCAATATCAACATTGGTCATCTTAAAAAGAAAAATACAAAATGTAGATAGTGGATCCCACCTTTCTAGAACTAATGAGTCATTATTTTACTACTCATTCTTTTCTCATTCAGTTGATTTCTCGCACGCCTTATGCAGCTCGAATTATATAATCCAAACGATATAAACACCTTATACAAATCTCTAAAACAAATTAAAACATTTTAGATTTTAAAATCTAAATAAGGCATGCGAGAAACTCATAGAGTGAAAAAAAATGATGACCTTAATTTATTACAACATAATCAATCAGCTTTCTTTGGTTTTATATTTTTTCTTTTGCGCTCTCCTTGGTCATTGGACTCAGATTTCTTGAGCTGGGCTATTGCTGGCCCTGTTATTCTCAGTATTGCTCATAACACAACATCTATAGAATGAAAAATGCTTATTTGGTCACAAATACAAATAAAAAAGGTTTAGGCACACTCATAAATAAAGGATATACAGTTCATTGTAAGAGTAGCTTCAAAAAAGAATTAAACTACTCTTAAAATGTATCCTGTAATTTATTTATTTTAACCAGAATTTAATAATAATTAAATGTTAACCAACTAAACAATAATTTGAGTTTAAGGACTATGTACCAATATTATTAAACTATTTTGTAGAATTATCTAGTCAATTTTTACCTTTTTGATTTTGTGAATAATCAAATTTTACCATGTATGTATGTTGAGATATTTTGAAAATTAATATAACAAAGTGATGATATAATATGATACAATTTGATGAATGACAATATAAAATAGAGTATTGCTGCTTCTCGCGAAAAAGTGTTTCGCAAAAGTATCCTGACCCATTATATTTTTTAGGGTTAATAGGTCTTTACCCCCTGTAATATAGGTCATTTCCAGTTTTCCCCCCTGTAAAATATTTTTTTGATTCACCCCCTGTAAAATATTTTTGTTTTGATTTACCCCCCTAATAGGCCAAACAAAAACCAATTTTATTTTTTTTTTCAAGAATTTTTCGTTTTTGTTTGGCCTATTAGGGGGGTAAATTAAAACAAATTTTTTTTATAGGGGGTAAATCAAAAAAAATATTTTACAGGGGGGTAAAGACCTATTAACCCTAAATTCATTAACAGGGTAAGTCAAAATTTCTACACTAACATACATTTAATTCACACATCTACTCAATTAGTTTCCAAATTATCAAAATAACTATACATTGATTGCCTAACTACTACCTTTCATATAAAAGTATATAATATAACCATTTTATTTAGGTATACATATAGATTTATATAAAACATCATTAATTTTAACATCACATTAACTAAACATTTTATAATAAGACAATTCAACTACAACGGATGTTTCATTCTTCCACTCCTAACATACATCATCACAATTCATTACACAACACAAATTCATTACTTCCCACACTACTAATTATTAACAACTACATAAATCATAATCATCAACACTTTTGTATCATGCTTACATAACCTTTTTCACATATATATTGTTTTCCTCTTTATCATATGTGAACTCTAATTCTTCTCCAATCTTCAAGTTCTTTGCCATTACATATTCAAACCATTCAGATGCTAAGAACATGTCATTGCAATTCCCAGCAGCATTCACGATCTCATAGTTTTATGAAAATTCAAGTTCTTCATCAGTTAGCATTACAAGTTTTTGCTTCGGATACAACCAATCTTTTGCAAGTTCTCTAGGCAGTTTCTGCAAAACATCAATATTAGGTGTTTTTAACTTTCATGCTAATTCTTCTTTTTTTTCTTCTATGAACAATCTATGTAATGGTTTTTAACTTACCAGTATATTATTTTCAACCATAGTTGCATCTGAAACCTTCAACTCCCATGTATACTTTCCATTAAGCTCAATTCCCGTTGCCCTTGATAAACTACCATCATAATTCAACACACTGAATTGCTCCTTAAAACCTGCCGGATCAATGCTTGCAAGATATTTGGCATAATCTAGATCTATAGTGTCACTACAAAGTAAAACACTACATTATATGACATTTATGAAGTTCAATTTATACAATTAACTCAATTTCATAATTTTTCATCACAATTGACTACAATTAATTGTGCCAATGTACAAATCAAATTAATTCAAACTTCATTATTACTTGGATGAAGAAGACATTTTTCGAGTTGGTATTATGCTATACTTAAAAAAAAATTCAGATTTTTGAAACACAGATCAACTATATACTAATATATACATGCAAAATCATTCATTTTCCCCCTTTCATTTTCGTGCCATAAAAAGAATAAACACTTTGGAATTGTAATCCAGAAAAGACAAACCACAAGGAAAGGAATGCATGTGCTTTGAACAGTAATGTGTTCACATTGAAAACACAACATTAATACAAACAATGAATAGTTAATATTCTTTGGGACCACTACCTGAAAGTGGTGTGAAAAAGTTAATATTTTATATAATTTTTACAGTCAAGATTCCTGACTTATGTAGTATGCTGGCAACTATCATTCCTCCTACAAGTAATGTTTAGTTATCACAAGTTATACATAGCACCACAAAACTATATAATTAGACAATGCCTATGTTTGGTTTCCTATTACGTTTTGTATTCTACTTATATCAATGTGGCAAAAATATTCTAATGTTTTATCTAACATCAATTATTTAATTATGTTATCACCTTTTTTAATTAACACATTTAACATCGAATATATAGTGTTTTTAATCAAACATAATTTCACATCAAGGTTAATCAAATATACTAATTAGTTTTTATTGATAACTTACACCCAATATTTATAAACATATATTTAACTGTTTTTCTCATTTTTACTGCATTTTAACTATAAGTTTAAATATGTTTAATTTTTAACTATATCTTTAAAAATCATCTTGTTGCCTAATGAAAACTAATGAATAAGAAAATCTTTTGAAAGTCATCAAACTCTTTTTATACATTTATTTTTTACATAGGTCCTAAACAAACTCTTCCTCATGTATCATAAAAGATAATAATATCATCAGATAAACATATTTTACTTTGAATGATTTTTTTACATTTTATCTTTTTTTTACATGCATCAATTTTATACAAAGTACACCATCAATAATTATACCTTACAAAAAATTGGTTTGCGTGTTATATAGTCTTACTCATTTGCCATTAGACTAATTTAATTAAAGCTTCGATCTGCAGTAATTTGGGGTGTGCATTTATAAGTTTTTGGACTATGCATATACAGATGAGGCCCATTCTTTTAAGTCTGCAATTCTTTAGTATGATTTGAAAAAATCGAGGGGGTATCGATAGAAGCATCCATATCTTAAATAGTGCAAACTATTGTTAGAAAAATTGTACATGTCATAGTAACATATTTAATGGTTGGCAGAAGATACGACCCTAAAGATGATTAGCCAAATTCAATACTAAAGTTTAGTTATCACCGGAACCATTGATACTGTATATTCGTTGCAAGTAAAATTAAGTAAACTGTGTTAGGTCTAAGTTTTAGTGGTTAGGATTACATTGACTATGAATGTATTAGATGTTAGATATATATTATATGTGTATAGTAAATGTCTTGAGGTTTTTGGTGGAAATGTGGTGTCTCAATCTCTTTATGGTCTTTGATTTCACTAGTGTGTTGTTTCTCTCGACGCTCATCCAAAATCTCCAACAAGGATGTCAAATTTTTTGTTCGTCTTGATAGTAAGAGGTAGTGTACGGTCTATTGGATCCTTTAATCAAAAGTCTTTGAGGTGAAGTAGTACATGATGTATGTTTGGTTGGTAGTAACAATAGTGCCTATAAAAGATGTGGGAAACTCACGGTTCACGACCCTATCTTCTTGACGGTTATAATTGTTCCCTTTCGTAAGTGAGGAGTATCTGGGGATGCCCTAAATTTTATGCGATCCAGGTGGTCTGAGTGCGTTCGGTCCATCCATAGTTGCAGATTTCCTTGAGGATTGGACTGTTGCGCATCCAACTTTTGATGATCGCATCTGTAGTCGGTACAAACATCCTTTCTTGATGTTCAACTATGTGTTGCGTCCCATTTGTGTCGAGCTTCTTTTTACGGCTTTTCAGAAGCTTGATTTAAATTGGTTGTCGTTGCTCCTTCTTAACTTAACCCTTAATGTTAGGGGTGTATAAAGGCTTTTCTGAGGGCTTGCGAGTGTTATAATGTGGTGGCTAAGCCTAACACGTTTTTCTTCATGTTCTGGCTTAATTGGGATACCTTCAAGGGTTCCAACTATTGTGGGCTTCTTTCATTTCATGAAGCCTTGTGAGGAATAAATGAAGAATTTCAAGTACCAATATGTGGGCGTTACTCGTCAGCCTGTGACCTTAGTGGACGTGCTTGCTCTCATCGTGGGAGACGATGGTGTTGAACATTGTGATCTGGACTTTTTTGCTATATTGGTCCGAGGAGACTTATACTCACACGACCGAATTCCCATTTCCTTGAAAGCTCTTGGGCATGCTTAATAGGGCTTCTTTACCAAATTGAAGAAGTTTATTGCATGGAAGTGGTAAGCTAGTTAAGTTTGATTGTGGGAAGAGTGACAATTTCAACAAAATCTCTAGCAAGGTGTGTTCTTATTCTTTAAATTCATGTAAATTCAAACTTCTTACTATTGCGTTGCTTGAGGACAACGAACAGTTTAAGTTTGGAGCTATGATGACGGGGTATCATATGATATTTTTGGCTATGTATTTACTATTTTTATTTGCATTAGAATAGAAATAAGATGAGAATTAGAGGAGTTGTCAATGGTTTGAGGAACATATTGTATCGTTTTCACTAGAGTCATTGTAACTCACTTTTATTCTAAATCATTCAACTCCATAGGTTATTTTATGTGTTTTGTAGTGAAAAATCATGTAAATCGATAAATCAAGACATCACGTGAAGGATCAAGGATATGAAGATTGACGATCAATGGTTCTTAGAAGGTTTTTGAAGACATTACGGAAGAATGATCAAAACAGGATGAAAACGGAAGATTTCACACATGTAACGCCCCAATTTATTATTTAATTATTTTTAGTTGAGTTTAGGGTCTTTTATATGATTTATGTGATTTATGTTGATTTATGACGTGTTGTGATGCTTTAATATTTTATTATATGACTTATATGATTTATGACGTGTTGTGATGTATTATATTTTATTAAGTGGCGTTATGTTATTTTTTTTTTAGTAGAATATGTTGGAAATTAGAATAAATAGACTTGGAGGGGCTGTTTTAGAAATAGTTAAGAATAAGTGGTGTTAAGTAGAAAAGCTGCTAAGTATATAAAGAAAACTAGAGACAGACACAAATTAGGTTTTACAGAAGTCTTTGGGAGAAAGAGGAGAAGAGAACCAAGAGAAGGGAGAAACTTGTAGAAGTCTTGCAATCACCAATCTAAAGTAAGGGTGAGGTTAACATTCAGTAATCATAGAATATATAATTCTGATTTTGATTAGTAAGGGTTAGATACTTATTCTCATAATCACTTTCTTAGTTTATGATTAATTGTTGAATTGACTAATTGAT
>Ga0228710_1003045_pt1 | contig 26677 bp, 10 predicted proteins | sample MedpolnodulmetaG_FD_177995 | JGI IMG/M metagenome (GOLD analysis project Ga0228710, IMG submission 177995) | Root nodule microbial communities from Medicago polymorpha collected in Santa Monica, California, United States - pink nodules | ecosystem: Host-associated > Plants > Roots > Nodule... | reverse complement strand
GCCTTAGCAAAACTTGCACCATTGCAAAGCATACAAGAAAACAACTTGAATTGTTTGAAGCTCTTGCAATTGAGATTGGTTATCACTGAAGGCTCTTTTTACCTTCTTGTAGTGTACATCAATACCCTCTGTTATCTCTTTCAAAGATAACTTCTTCTTCCTCCTCTTCTGTTTGATTTTCAAACATCCAACCTCCATACAAATTGTAATCAAAATCTCATCTACCTTTAGGGGTACTAAAGTGTTAGTTTGAGTAAAGGTTGTAAAAGTCTTAGTGGTTAACTTAGCAACAAGGTGCAAGCCTCTTGAGGCTTAGAGAATACAGAGTTGCAATTGTTCAGGTGAACAAAGATTGTAAGGTGCAGGATTTGAGAGGTTATCTCAAGCATCATAGTGGAAACTCTCACAAGATTGTGATGAGTGGACTATCCCACATTGGGTGAACCACTATAAATCTCTGTGTGTTCTTTCTCTCTTCTCTATACTCTTTAATTACAGTATACACAACACACACTTGCACATTTACTTTATTAAACAGTTTTTGTGTATGAACTTCAGAACGTTCTGAAGTCAGAATATTAACTTAACCATTCCAAGTAAACTACTTGAGAATTACTTTTAAGTTTCAGGATAATTTTTAAAAGGTCACAATTCAAAACCCCCCTTCCTTGTGACTATTTTATCTACTTCATTTGTATGGGGAAGGCAACGGTAGAAAATCTTTGGACTTTGAAGGCCTTGTTAAGAGGTTTTGAAATGGCATCTGGTTTGAAGATTAATTTTTATAAAAGTTGCTTGATGGGTATTAATGTGGATGCGGATTTTATGAGGATGGTGTGCAACTTTTTAAATTGTAGTCAAGGGAGTTTTCCTTTCCGATATTTGGGGTTGTCGGTAGGAGGTAATTCGGGTAGAGTGTCAACATGGGACCCTCTTTTGGGGCATCTAGCTAAGAAGCTCAATTCTTGGGGAAATAAGTATATTAGTCTTGGTGGGAGAATTGTTCTTCTTAATTCCGTTTTGAATGCTATTCCAATTTTTCATCTTTCATTCTTTAAAATGCCGGTTAAAGTGAGGAAGAAAATAGTTCGAATTCAAAGGGAGTTTCTTTGGGGTGGAGTGGAGGGGGGAAGGAAGATCAATTGGGTGAAGTGGAGTGTGGTGTGTCAACCAAAGGAGTGTGGAGGCCTAGGGGTGAAGGATGTGTGTTTGATGAACTTGAGCTTGTTAGCTAAATGGCATTGGAGGTTGTTACATGGGGAGAACGGTCTTTGGAAGGAGTTGTTTGAGGAGCGATGAGGGTTTGTGAAAAATTGGTGGGGGGGGGAGGAGGTTTGTCCGTATAATGCGTCCAAGTGGTGGAAGGATTTGGTGAACTTGGATAGAGGTGGGGAGGAAGAGTGGTTTAATGAAGAGATTGATAGGCGAGTGGGGGATGGGAATACAACTAGTTTTTGGAGGGTGGCTTGGAGAGGGGAGGTTCCGTTATGATTAAATATAATAGACTTTTTTCTATATCTATACAACAAGAGGCTACGGTGAATGAGATGTGGGAGGAGAATGAAGATGAGGGGAGGTGGGACTTTAGGTGGAGACGTCGTTTGTTTGTGTGGGATGAAAATCTCCTTACTAATTTGTTGAATGATTTGGAGGTTTTTATGAGGAGTCTTGAGGAGGATAGATGGAGGTGGGAGTTGGGGGAGGAGGAGGTTTTTACGGTGAAATCGTTGTATGGGAAGTTGGAAGAGGAAGGGAGGGCCGATGTATCTTTATCGGAGGATGAGAGGTTTGTTTTTCGGAATATTTGGAAGACTGGTGTTCCCTCTAAGGTGAATGCTTTGGTTTGGAAGGCTCTTTTAGACCGAATTCCAACTAGGGTGAATTTGGAGATTAGACATTGTTTGCCTCCGGATATTGGTCCGAATTGCGTTTGGTGTGGTTTGGTGCCCGAAAGTACAACGCATATTTTCCTTCACTGTGATATGGTAATGAATATTTGGAGGAAGTTAATGGAGTGGTTAGACTTGAATCTCTTAATGCCTCATAATATCTTTATCCATTGGGAGTGTTGGAGTGGAGGATCTATGAATAAGATGGTTCGGAAGGGTTTGAGAATGATTTGGCAAGCTACAATTTGGGCCATTTGGAGAGCTAGGAATGATTGTATTTTCAACACGGTCGTGACTCGGTGGGAAGAGGTGGTGGACGAGATTAAGGTGTTGACTTGGAGGTGGGTGTTGGAGAGATTTAAGGTTCCGGCTTGTATGTTTTACGAGTGGGAATGGAGCCCCCGAGATTGCTTGAAGAGATGAATGGTCATAGTGGGTAATTTGGCCTGAAGGCTTTTGTTTCCGGCTGTGGTTTTCCTTTGTTCTGCTGCTGTCCGAGCCTGTGTATGCCTGTCGGCTGTTGGGTTTTTTTTTCTGCGGCTGTTTTGCTGTGTTGTATGCAGCTGGCCGAGAGTTCAATTGGTGAGGCAGGGGTATTCATTGGTGCGTTTCTGGTGTATACTTCGGCCTCATAATTTTGATTTGTTAGATTGTAACATTGTTTGAGTGTAATGTTGGTGGTTGTATTCTCTGAGTTTCCTGCCGTGAGTAGTTGGTGTTTCTTTCATCCTCTCGACGATGAATAAATTTTGCCGTTTCAAAAAAAAACATTTACAATTGGCTTATTAAATTACTAAAAGAATTGAACAAGTGAATTGACAAGATAAAGGTGAAAATATGAACTCATGCCTGGCATAACCTTTGTATACCAACTTAAGAAGGATCGCTTGGTTTAAGATCTACTAGGTCAATCAATGAGGCTGCAATGTTTCATTTATGTTGAACATTCCTCCAAGCATCTACAAATATTTTAATATACTAAAGTGTTTGATATGATTGACAGTGGCAATTGTCTCTCATACTTACTTGTCTGCCAAGTTTTCTATTGCTGATGAGTATATCATGAAGGTATTAATACCTTTAGATATTCTTGATCAACTAGCTTGGAAGAACTCTATTGATGGTATTATGACAGCAAATCAAGCTTACTTGAACATTAATTAAGCAAACTGCAAGCCCTGTTAATTAGGGTAAGAAAATCTTGTAATTTGAAGGTTTATCCATGAGATAAGTTTCCAACTGATAACAACATGTGGAATAGATGCATGATGCATCAATGTCTTAGCTTATAGCTTTTATCATTGTTGGGAAACTTCTGACCATCTCGTCTTACATTGCACCTTTACTTTACTAATCATATTTAGAACTAGCTCAATGACTTAATTGGCTTTAACATTGATATATCTTCTGCTCTATATATTATTAGGTGATGTAGTCATGCTTGAAGTAATAAATTTGATTTTATCTTCAATTAGCCATGTTATCTAGGTGATTTAGATTGGTTAAAACATAAGATTCCAAGACAAAGCAATCACCAGAACTAAATCAAAATCCTTGATGTTGGCTTCAATTAATTCTATAACTATTTCTAATAGATCAATTTCTTCATCAACTCAGGATTTGAAGATTGTTGAATGTTTTAGTGTTAGAGATTATAGAGCAACTTTTGTGACTTGCTTCACAATGAATATTGGTAGCAATAATGCTTTATGTGCTAAATTTTCTGAAAATAATAATTGCAACTGAGCATGCCAAGAGTGAAGGTTGGACCAAGCTTTGGATAAAATCATATTATTAAGTTTGAAAATAAATGGCACAATTGCCTCCTCTTCACGAAATCCGTTCATTTTAAATGCACTCACATCCTTAAAAAAGGGAACAGTTGTAAGGATAAATTAGTTAACCATAGTCATGTTTTTCAAGATAAATTTTGATGGTCTAATTATCCTAACTTCATTAAGAGTAAGAATTTTAGAGATAAATTTGGATTTCCAAACTATGGTTTTACTTAAGTTTTCTAGTTGTTTTAGTTAAGCTTTCTTGTGCCCATCAAAAAAAATTAAGCTTTCTTGTTTTGTTGAGTATGGTTTGATCCACCAACCTTGTATTTTTCTTTTAATAATAATATTAGATTAGATTAGATGAGTGTTGTAGATGATTAGTGAGATTTTGAAGTGTCACCTTAATTGGGATATCAGAATCTCACAATGAAGCCTCTGCTTTTAACGTCTTTATCCAAAACAAGAAAATACAAAATTAGAAATGTAGAAAATATATAAATTAACTGAAAAGTATTTTAAAATGATTCAGATATATTTTTTGAAGAATTTAAATTAGTCAACTTAAACTGGCACTAGAAAGAAGCGAGGTCCAGTTATTAAACCTTGCTTACACATATATTATTAAACTACGAGATAGTGAAATTTGCGGTTGAAGAATGAATTTTTGTTGTCATATCTTATACAATTGGACACTATGGAGTCCAATTCCAAGTGTCAATCACTTATAGGTGAGCTCCCTCCATGTAGGATAAGGTACATATAGAAATTGTTGTGTTCAACTATGAGCAAATTAATCATACATCAATTATAGTTTTAACGTGTCATTTGAAGAAAAGAGGTCAACGAGACACTCATTATTTAAGCCAGTAGTCTCATGTTGTCTCCCTTTATAATTTATGTTGTTGCTCCTGATGCTCTATCGGTCTTCACAACAAAAATCATATTCTGACTAAAATTTTATTTTAAATTAAAATTGTATGCAGCCTCAACGTGAATGGTCAGCAATGGAAGGCTAGCTTATGTCTCAAAGCTTTTAAAATATAGTATATCACTGTTGCATTTTCTCACCAGCAGCTAATAAGTAATAGGCTAAGTAATAACCGAAAGATTGTGAAAGAAAAAAAATGGGTAATAGTCATTTTAATTCCTGAATTTGTAACAACTAATCACAATAATTTATCAATGTATCAAAATTTTAAAATAATCTTTGATTGTGCACGATGTTAGTCAAAATGGTCTTTATCCTAGTCTATATATGAATAGAGTTAATGTCAGCGTTTGAAGGACTATTTCAATGTCAAATACTATTTTAATTAACGGAGTGTATAATTAAAGATTATTTTAAAATGTTATACCTTGATGAATTAATGTGACTATTCGTTACACATTCGGGAACTACACTTTGTTCTTTATATACTCCCTTTGTTTTGTACAAACTAAAATAAAACTATAATTAACAAACAATTTTAAGTATAGTAAAAAAAAAGTATCCTAAAGCTTCTATTATTCATTCCCTATTTATTAATATTTTTTAAGGAATTAATATAAAAGTGTATTTGACAAAAAAACTAATACTATAATTTATAAGTATAAATAAATATAAACTATTTTAATCAAAATTTTCATCTAAAATATTCACTTGATTCAAACTCTGTGGGATGACCTTGTCTTCATTAGGCGCCATCCCTTTGCTTCATCATATGGGCCAACTATCTCTATACCATGTGTCTAAATCCAGCAACATGCTTCCATTTAAATTCATTAATTTATTTGTTAACTAACATCGAGGATCCTTGCTCAAAAATAAAAAATGGAGAGTCCTCTTCGTAACGTTTTTATACATAAAAATTAAACTAAGGATAATGTGTATGATAACAGACCTAAAGTATCTTCAAGTATTTAATATAACCATGCAGTCCATGTAGTTTTTTTTTGGTCAAAATTAAATTGGTCCGCATGTGCACGTCTTAATTTTCGATTGACAACTACACACTTGTTTGTTTCCACCTATGAAGCACGGATACAGATACGGACACCGGACACGACACTCACACGTCGGCACAACTAATAATTTTAAAAAAGCACATAATTCAGTGTAATTACAAGTGTCGGTGTCGGACACGACACGTGTCCGACACTAGGACATGCCTAATCCGAGGAGTGTATGTGCTTCATAGGTTTCCACTAGAATAAAACTGCACACTTATAAGTTATGCTTGGGAAGCAAGGTTGGAGATTAGAAACCAACCAAGATACTATAGTTTCTAAGGTCTTCAAAGCTAGATATTTTCTAAGGGGAATTTTATGGATGTAAAATTAGGTCATAACCCAAGTTTTGTTTGGCGTAGTATCCATGCTTCACAGGTAGTAGTTAGAGGTGGCCTCAGATGGAGAGTGGGTGATGGTTCGAGAATAAGAGTATGGTATGATCCATGGATTAAGGATGGAGGGAGATCGCATGTGACAACTGCGATACATATGGGGAAGGAAGGCTTGGTAGTACGAGACTTGATTGACTTAAATGGTAAATTGTGGAGAGAAGATGAGGTGAAGGCAATGTTCAATGAAAGAGATGCCAAAAATATTTTAGTGATGCCTCTTATTGATGAGGTGAGTGCGGACAAAAAGTTTTGGCAATTTACGACTCATGAGAACTATAATTTAAAGTCAGCATATCACTATATAAAGGAGCATCTAGTAGACAATGGAGAATGGAGAAAGGAGGGAAGTTGGACGAAACTTTGGAGACTTAAAATTCCACAAAAAGTTAAGGTGTTTCTTTGGAGGGCAACTAGAGATTGCCTTCCTACAAGATGTAGACTTCAAACTTGCGGGGTTCATTGTAGTGATCGTTGTGTGCATTGTAATAATAGCTCTTTCGAAAATGACTGGCATGTTTTCTTTGGATGTGAAAAGTTAGAACCAGTTTGGAGTGCAGCAGGTCTTTGGAACATAATAAGGGAGAGCTTGGAAATTGCGGATGGCTTCATATCTCTCTTCTTCCAACTACTAGATTTTTTACAGCATGAACAACTCCTAAGGAAATGAAGTGATGACATTGTGGTGCATTTGGAAGCGGCAAAACGACTAGCTATGGAACGACATTGAAACTCAGCCACACATTTCAGTGCAAATTAATGGCGCGGAAAGTTTTGTTACAATGACAACATGTTCGAGACATCCAAAGAAGAAGAACACAGGGCAACCAACACACCATCAACCTTGGAGAGCAAAGACAAGAGCGGTGGATTAAACCGAGAATGGGAGAAATGAAGTGTAATGTTGACGCAACCATATTTCAGGTGCAAGGATGTTATGGTATTGGCATGTGCCTTCGAGGAGAGCAGGGGCAATACATAGCAGCAAAGACGGCTTGGTATAAGGGCCTTCCACAACCACATGAGGCGGAAGCACATGGTCTTAAGGAAGCGATAAACTGGCTTGGTACTATGATGAGATTATCTTCGGTGTCTATTGAACTTGACTGCAAGCAAGTGGTTGATGGCATCTCTAGCACTATCGAGACCAATTCCACGTTCGGAGCTATTATTGATGTATGCAAAGCTTCAATTCAAAAATTTCAAAACTTTAAGATAAATTTCGTTAGGAGACAAACAAATAATGTTGCTCATTTGTTAGCTCGGGAGTCATTATCTTATGTTTGTTCCCAAGTTCATGATTATATATCATCTTGTATTGAAACTGACATTATTAATGAAATGAATTAATCTTGTTTCTGTAAAAAAAAATAAAAAAATACAGTATATAAGTTTGTAGGAAAGATCCTCTCAAACTTGTAGCCAAGATTAAAAGAAGAACAAACTGCATGTTAGAAGAAAATTATCTTTTGTCAAAAAAAAGAAGAAAATTATCTCTCAGTTTTAAAACATAATATGTGCATTTTAACACAAAAAAATAGGAATAAGTAAATTTAAAATTGAACCAAAAATAAAATAAAAATATACTTCGTCAAGTTTATTATATTTTACATACTTTTTTATCATTTAAAATTATAAAATTTCTATGTCATATCCCAACCACAAAATTATTATTTTTTGTTTTGAATAAGTTAAATTAGACTATCAAAATTAATATTGGCAAAAATTAAATGATAGATCAAATATGAGCACATTTAAAAGTCTCAAGCCACCTTCACTGAATTAAAATTCTCAAGCCACCTTCACTAAATCAACCACCAATGGGTTAGAGAATTGGTTTTTTATTTGGGGGTTATATTTGGTGATCTTGCTTTTGAAGATGGTCCAGGAATGATTTGTAGCTTTTAAGTTGAATGGTTGTGGACGATTAAATATTGGACAAATTTAGTGGTCCTCTAAGAGCCAAAGCCATATTATAGGATATCCTCCTTAATTATTAATTTTCACTTTATGTTTTTTTATTTTGGTATGGATTTTTCTACTTTACGTTTTTGTGCTATGACGTGGTACTTGTCAATCATCATAATAATTACTAGTAATAAGTGCTCCTTTAGTTGAGAGGTCACAAGCATCAATAATTTCTTGATTTGTATGTCAAATAAATCACTTGAGCATATGCACTTAAGATTATTGCAACTTGCATAAAGTCATGGATCTCAACATCGTACTTAATTAAGTTTAATTAATTATATGTATGTATCACATTAGCAACTTGGCAACGGATTTAGGGTCTATTTGACGGTTAGGATATGATAGAAGCATGATATGATATAAAGCTGGATAAAGATAGGATATGATAAGGACATGATAAACATTAGTCCTATCATGTGTTTGATGCACACATGATAACAAACAAGATATCATTATAATTAAATGAAAAAATTGCTCTCATAATTAATTAAATATTGTAAAAATGACATGTTATTAATTATAATAGAAAATACATGCTATCATTTTTTTAAAATGACAATATTTTAAAAATAACATAATATCAAGATAATAAATAAGGAATGATCTTCTAATCCCATCAGGATAATTTCTAACCCAGCCTATACTTAGGATAGAAATTACAAAGGAAAGTCAGGATAAGATAGGAAAATGGTTTATCTTATCATATCCCTCTGGTGCATCAAACATGAGATTTAAGCAGGATATCATTAATGTATCATATCCTGTCTCCCTATCCTGACTATCGAACAGACCCTTTACAGTTACCTGTCACATATCAGTGTCTTATAAAATAATCAAGATTGATTTTTTAAAAAGAGTCAAACTCGTTTATTGAACTTTAATATCGGAGAAAATCAAAACTAAGACGTAAAAAGATATAATTTTAGGTTCAAAACCAACACCATCAAATCAATCCAAATCCGCTGAATTGATAGTGTTTCTAACTTAAAACATCTCAATGCCTAGATAATCAATTAATAGAGGCATGCATTTGAAGGCTCCTTAGATGACTATAATATTATTGATTTGATGTTTAATTTTGTCTCCAAGTGAAAAGCAATTGCATTTTTTTAAGAATATAACACAACACTTCATATATGTTTTCGAGAAATTCTTAAGTGAATTCTAACCCAACACGTCATTTTTACATCAAGTCAATTAAAACTCAACACCTCATTAAAATAATTAAAATCAATTTTTTTTCTTATTATGTTTTAAGATTTCTCTCTCATCTTATCTCTCTAGTTTCTTTCATCAACAACACCACCATCCAGTGTTTTGAGAAATTTTTCAGATTAGTTTTCCTTTTTCCTTGGTTTGAACTTTCTGCAAACTGAAATTTTTATTTTTATGAGATTACTTTTCCTTTGTTGGGTTAGAAATTCAAAGATTGGTTAAAAGAGGAAAATCAAAATCCACCGGTATGAGATTACTTTTCCTTTTTCTTGTTTTTAACTAAGTCCAATGTTCAACTTCTGATAGAGTTCAGAACCTGAAGCAATGTTCAGAGGTTAGTGCAGCAGATATAAAAGAGCTAGAGAGAGAAGAAAGAGACACAAGCAATTTATCCTAGTTCTTTCCATAATCTGGAAGTAGTCCAATCCCCTTGTCACTTGAGAGATTTTTTTACTATAATCACACAAGATTACAATTGTTCAAGTACACAAGCAAGAGACTTCATATGCTCAAGCACACAAGCAAGAGACTTCCAACAAACAAAGATTACAAAGAATATTGTTTGGCTGAACACTTGATATACAATCAGAGGTGTTCTCAAAATACAACATAGTTCAGACTCTAGACTAAGAATTTCTAAGATATGAAAGTTTATATGATATTCTAAGTGTTTAATGCGTAATGATTTTGACAGAGTAATGACACTTGTAAAATGTTGTAGAGTCTTGTAGTTTCTTCAAGTCTTCAATCCTTTATAAAGAGGTTGAAAAGAGACGTTGAAGAGTGTCAACGCATCAAAGAGTCATTTGAGAAGCTTTATCAATCCTCATTGATTTGTTGCTGGATTTGGTTAATTTCCTATGAAGGAATGATTTTGAATCCTATCATTGTTAAGGAAATAATCATTCTTTTTCAATGGAGACACAATTGTAGCTTCGTACAATGCACATGAAAATGTTGGAGGTAGTGGTCGTACACTGTTGTCCTTCAATGAAAAGTGACATCCATTCAGTGGCAGAGCCAGAAAAAATTATGGGTGGGCCATAAAAACAAACTCTTGTAATAAACACTAAGCATAAAATTATTTATAAAAACATTAAACTACATAGCTTAAACAATTAAAATGATTCTTTATGCGATCTAACTGATTTTTTTTTAAAGGACACGATCCAACCAACTTAAAATTATCACTAACTAACTTATAACCAACACTTGAACTTGAAGGTGAGAAAAACACAAGAAGGGGGGTTGAATTGTGTTTGTTTTTTCTTCGTTTTCTCCTACTGAAGTCACTGATCATAAGCAGATAGAGTTCAACTTCTGAAGTGATAATCAGAATCTAAATGCAGCAGATAAGACACAAAGCAATTATACAGGTTCCTTCCACAAACCGGAAGTAGTCATGTCCCCCTTGCACTTCCAAGGAGAGTTCACTAAAATGTAATATCTGATTGCAACTGCTCACTGCTACAACTAGCAAGAGACTTCAAACTACTCAAGCACAACTGCAAGAGACTTCCTATGCTCCTGAACTAAATCAAGAGACTTCCTATGCTCAAGCACACAAGCAAGAGACTTCTATTCAAACAGAATTACAAAGAAATTTGTTTGAGGTTGAACACTTGATATACAATCAGTGGTGTTCACAATACAAATCAGATACAGACTCTTTAAGACTCTAGAATTTCTAATATATGAAAGTTGTTAAGAAATTCTAAGTGAACTTTTGATGCAGAACAATTTCAGCAGAGTTTTCACGCTTGAAAATTGTTGTTGAGTCTTGCCATTCTCTTAGTCTTCACTCCTTTATATAGAGGTGTGAAAGAGACGTTGTTGAATTGGCAGCACATCAAAAAGAGTTGTTTGAAACTTGATCAAATCACCAATGATCTTTTGCCTGATATGGTTATTATTCTATGAAGGATCAATTTCAAATCCATTCAAGTCTGAAGGGACACTGGTGTAGGCATAACTGTTATTCTTGTCCTGTTGCAGACACAAACATAGTAGTGGAGATAGTGGTTGTACACTTCGTACAATTGTCCTTTTTCAACTCTCTCCAACGAAAAAGCATCCAATGCCTTCAAATCCATTTGAATTAGTCGTTGCTTCAATCTTCAAGTCTTCTGCAATGATAGGCGAGATTAAATCATTTGAACAGCCTTTGAAGCTTCAATTCTCTCAGCTTCTGATGATCTTCAACTCTTGATGATCTTTAGATCTTCTGATGAAAACTGCTTCTGGTGATCTTGCTTCTGATGAGGTGCTTCTGATGACGTCAGCACTTCATGAGCACTTTGTCTTCAGAACCTCTTTTCTTCAGATGCTTCAAGCTTCCTACTTGTTGATTCCATTGCTCTCATTTGTTCTTCCAGAACCTATGCTTGAAAAAGAGACACTAAATTTTTGTCTATGGTCCTCCACACTTGAACAAATATTAGCATTCCAATTGACATTTTTTAATACCTTGTTATCATCAAAACTCAAAGGGTAATGTTAAACACATTTTGTTCCAACAGAACTAATTTTCCTTTTGATATAAACTGTCATGTTATCGTTTAAAAACCCACCTTCCATCTTGTTTCTCAACCTAGTCTTACTTCATACATACAAATCTTTTATATTTGTTGATTCAATTAACTTAATGTTTTATCAATACACATACATCATGGGCCCAATGTTATATCATTTATTTCTCCATCTAAACCAATCCTTTGAATTCCTTGCTTCTGAACAACTTTTGATTATGCCACGAAAATGGCATATGCAAGAATTGAGGCATCCATCTTCTATGGTTATTCAAGCTTTCGTTACCAACAATTGAGCCATAAATTGAGGAACAAACAATAACAAGAAAAATCAATCAATCCTATTTAATTAATTAAGCCAATTCAATCAATAATATTGCAATTACAAAATTTAACAGTCAATTAAGACAAACTTAGTAATAGTAGCAATCAACAATAGCAAACAACACCAAACACCTTTCAATTCCAAGATCAACAAGAGGCAAGAAACTAACTCTCAATTTGGATTGGAAAAACACACACACACAGAGACACACACACACACAGAGAGAGAGAGAGAGAGTTAGTTGAACGGTAAGTGGGTTTAGAGAATAAGAGTAAAAAGAGGATTGTGTTTGCGTAACAAAGGCATAAAGGTGAAGGGGCTGGATCACTAGGTGGGCTGCTTCGGAAAATTCTTTAAGCTCTAGGTATTTTTGTAATTTTCCTAGTAGAGAAAAAAAAACTATTTTTTTTTGGTGGGTCATGGCTCACCTTGGCCCAAACCATGCTTCGCCACTGCATCCATTGACCTTCTAACACTTCCAGAACCATTGTGCTTGATCTTTAGAACTATCAAAGCTTATCATCCAATGCTTCTGCTCCTTTGTTCTTCAGCTATCCAGAGTCTGGCTTCCAAAGTCCGAGGTCCAGCTTCTAGTTGATCTTGAAAGTCTGACTGCTTCCAGAGTCTAGGTGGTCATCAGAGTCCGACTTCTTCAGATTCTGACTAGCAACTTGGCTTATCTTGAAAATTATTTTGCTCTCTATTTGCTTTTTCAAAACCAACACTTTAATAAAACATTGTATAATTTTTGTCTATGGTCTTGCACACTTGAACAAATATTAACATATCCAATTAATCTTTTAATACCTTGTTATCATCAAAACTCAAGATGCATTGTTTAAACTTATTTTGTTCCAACACTATCTCTTCCATGGGAATGTATCCTCATGCTCTCCTTCACAGCTCATCAAACGTATTAGAGGGTCTTCATGCCAAAGAATCAACAAATGGTTTAGGTTTTAGACTTATTACTAGTGCGTGTAGGGCCTCAAATGGATACAAATTCTTGAATTGGGATGTTTCATCATTGAAACAATCCATGAATGAGCTCAGAGACTCGTCATATTTTTGCAAGATACCAACTAAGCATATTAAACTCTTCTCGATTATCTCACATGTAGAGAATTGTGATATGAACATTTCGTCCATTTGTTTCCACAACTTAATGGATATTTTGAGGAGGTGCGACAACCATAGGTAAGCAACTCTCTTTAAGATGCAGGAAAAGACAATACCCTTCAAAGTATCGATGCTTTGTTGAAGTTTCATTCTATCATTGAAGGATGTTAAGTGCTCGTGTGAATCTTTGTAGAAAGTGTTTCCAATATTTAGGGGGTGGATACAATGAGTTTTTCACGTAACAGAAGCGTTTTTTCAAAATTATTTATAGAGATATGCAAAGTTGAAAAATTATGTTCGAACAACCTCTAGCGGTGAATGATGGTAAAATTTAGACAAGTGCACCAAATCGTACTCAAATAATAAAGTAGTAAGTTATCGTCTCTACAGGATTATCGTTCAACTTTGTAATTAGTATAACTTATTTGAAAAACAAATAAAAGAAAAGATTGAGAATGGTTGCAAGGTTTTGATTCAGAAGTGTAATTACGATTAAGGAATCCTTTAACCCCCTTCGTCTTTGTTGGAATTAACTCAATTAATTATTAGTCTATGACTTTCCTTATGTTTGAATTTAAGAAAGTATAACATAACACCGTGATGAATAAATGAAAGTTTATTTTAATATCCTCGTAATTCAACCAGTTACAATTATGAGGTTCCATTAAGATGAGTTATATCCCTAAATTCATACTTAGATTCATTTAATTTAAAAACTAAGCAATTCACTATTGTCTTGTTCAAATGAAATTTGGGCTGTCAATCCTACTTAGCTTTATCTAGAGATACAGTATAAAACAGACATATACGAATTAATTATTTCCAAACTCCAATGTGTAAAGCCGTGTATCCCTCATATTTCCAATGATTTATGAGACTATGAGGAATCTCTAAATCGACATACTGCCCTTGGTTCATTGCCTTAAGGTTGCACGGGTGAAGTCGAAATGACTGGACACACTCCTTCACGTGAGGTTGGTTTGTTAAAATAACGTTTCTGATTGATCGGGTAAATGATCTTTGTCTTTTGAAGATGTTGTAAGGGATTAAGATGAGATGTATAGTTTCAACAATTTGGGAATCATCTAGAACATAGGAGTATTCAACAAGATCTGGGAAGAGATACGGAAGAGGTGAGAGTGATGGGTTAAGATATTGAATATGGTGTATCCATGGTTATGTGGTTTCCTTTCTTATTTACTCTCTTTATTCATACCATATACATCCCTTCTTCTAGTCGAGGCTCTAATACCACACTGGCCGTGAGCCTCACATATTATGAGATTAGTCTTAAATGAATTATCAAGTTAAGACAATAAGCCAGATTCATGAAATAACTGACATATCTAGTATATATTATTGATTAGATACATCAGTTTTTTAATGAATCTAAAAAATAAAATTTTGTTTATTATAATGGATTTGGAGTAAATACATTAATTTTTTCTTTTTAAAGAACAAATACATTAATTTTAGTCAACCACTTTTTGCTTATATTTTAGGACATAAGCGAGTATTTGGCAAAAAAAAAAAATCTGTTATTTGAATTTGAAAATGAATGAAAATGAGTAGTAATAATAAGAAAGTAAGAAACCGACAAACAAATCCACGGGTAGTCTAGTTTTATATTTAACTTAATATGTGGTTGAAATGTTGAATAAACCAAACCAAAAGGTAGAATAAAAAACAAATATTATTCACCATGGAAATGAATGCTAGTAATAAATTTTAACAGACTCTTATTGATTGATTAAAATTCATATATATCCCGTCAAATCATGTTGATCATATATAAATTTGATAAGTCTCCTATAAATTTTAAAGTATTTGTTGAAAAATGTACGTTGAAAACGAAAGTGTTCGTTAAAATGTGTGTTATATATAAATTTGTTGATAAGTCTCCTATCATTTCTCTTATTCATCACCCTTAAGAAAAAAATACTAAAAATAAAAAATAAAAAAGTATTCACTCCGTTTCAAAATGAGTGTCGTTTTAGCTAATTGTACACAAATTAAGGAATGAAATGAAATAATCATTAGAAATATCACTTTTACTAACAGCCCAAAAAAAAAGACAAACTTAAAGTTGCATTGAAAATTGTGTGTGAGAAAAGTTGGAGTATTTATTGAGGGTAAAGTTGAGAGAAAAATATTAAAGTTGTATCGGAAATGTAAAGTGACATTCATTTTGAAACAAATTCTTTGGCTAAAGTGACATTCATTTTGAAACAGAGGAGTAAATTCTTTTTTTTTTTGTGGTGGTCGGAGTTCGAACTTCAGACCTTATATATTTTATGCATTGCCGCCAAGTTAAGCTCACGGGACAATCATATATCATATGATATCATATAAATTCACATTCATTTCATCAATTTGGTTGGTGTAGAGGAAGTAGGTGTAGGAAACAAAGAGAACCGAGAAAAACCTAATCACACCAAAACGACACAAAAAATGGCCGTTTCAAGTTTCCACCGCGTTTTCACCTTCGAATGCCGTTCCGATCCCGATTTCACCTCCCTTCCATCCACCGACAACAACCACCACAACCGCCGTCGTCATTTCCCAACAAAATCCCTCTCCTCCGCCGCCGCCATCTCCTCTCCCATCCTCCGTTTTCCTCCCAATTTCCAGCGTCAACTCAGCACCAAAGCGCGTCGTAACTGCAGCAACATCGGTGTTGCACAAATCGTCGCTGCTTCGTGGTCTAATGAAGGAACTGGGAACCCCAGCGGTGTCGCTGGGGTTCCGACTCCGGTGCCGGCTGTTGCATCTGCTGTTGATGCAACCACTGCTCCGGTGCCTTTAGACCTCGACGCCGATGTCGCCGATGGCGATGTCGGCGAAAATGGGGCTGTACAGACTAACCGTAGTTCTTATTCTTCGTTTTTGAAATCCGATGCTAGCAAAACGATTCATGCCGGTATGGGAATTTTTAATTATTTTCTTATTTTTTTATTAAATTGTATTGTAATAATTAGTTGCAAAGTATAATTAAAAAGCATTTTTTTCTTAAAAAAACAGTTTTTAGTTTTAATTTCAAAGATTAGGTTAATTTTATCGGTTATAATTATATTATTGAATTTAAATATTACATTATATATGACTAGTTTTTGTTTTTTGGCGAAAATATATGAATAAAATATGTTTTTAGTCATAAAATTTTCATTTTTAGTCTAAAAGCATATAGTTTTGTAATTTTATATGCTAAAAAATGGGTTGAGTGTATAAAAAAAAAATAAATTTATATGCTTTTAGTCTAAGGAATATAATTTTTAGAAAGTGGGTATCTAATAAAAAAACTGGATGTGATTTGCTTATAATTCTTTCTGGGTTTTTATACCAAAGGAGAAAGATTCAGATTTTGTGTCATATGATTTTTTATTTTAATGAAGTAACTTTTATTTGCTCGAAAGTTACTTGTTAGTGGTTTAGTTGATTGCTATGTTGATTGGTATTTTTTGACAAGTGCTGTGTTGATTGATGAGTTTTTGGATTTGTGTTATTATGCAGCTGAGAGACTTGGTAGGGCTATTGTGACTGATGGAATTACTACTCCTGTGGTGAACACTTCTGCCTACTTTTTTAAGAAAACTGCTGATCTTATTGATTTTAAGGTATATTTTTGTTGTTGTTTGGATTTTGTTACACTTTTACTTGTAATCTATGAAGCACGGACACGACAGTATAATTGAAATGTCAACACTGATAATAATTTGTGAAAATGACATAATTCAATGTAATCACATGTGTTGGTGTCTGACACCGACACTTGTTAGACACTGGACATGCCTTCGATCAGAATTGTTGATAGTCGATACTACGAAGTCTCTGAATGAATTTGTCATGTAAGGGAATGAGGGAGAAAATGTGAATGACTAGTGTGCAATGTAGCATCAACACTTTCAGATTGATGGCATGTTCAAAGTGTTGGACATGTGTCAGTGTTGGCCTGCTACATGTGATTACTGATTACATTTAATCACCTCCATTTTTCTAAATTATCTGCGTCCATGTGTCTGTGTTGGTATTGCGTCTGTATCAATGCTTCACGTCAGCTGTGAATATTTTCCTAAATTTTATCATTTTGCAGGAGAAACGTCAAACTAGTTATGAATATGGGCGCTATGGCAACCCAACCAGTACTGTTTTGGAGGAGAAGATAAGGTTTGTTTGTTTAATTTGATATAATTATTATGATCTATGATCTTGTAATGTTTGAAATGGTGTGGTTGAATTTAATGAGGTTTATTATCATTATTGAATCAGTGAACTGGAAGGGGCTGAGTCAACTATCTTAATGGCATCTGGGATGTGTGCTAGCATAGTCTTGCTGATGGCGCTGGTTCCAGCCGGGGGACATCTTGTGACTACTACTGATTGTTACAGGAAGACTAGGATATTTATAGAGACTGTTCTTCCAAAGATGGGGATCACGGTATGTGATTCACTGATTTGTGTTGGTTTTGATTTTACTTTGTTGTATGTTGCTTGAAACTACTTTTTATGTTCCCGTGTTTCATTAGGTAACTCAGAGTAGTGCAAATTGTTTTAATTGAAAGTGTGGCCATTTAGAAAGTTTGTTTTGCACTACCTTAATTAGCTCATACTTGTCTTTCCTTGAAATTTTTATGTAGAGAGATAAAAACTCTGATTTGAAAGTGAATGATCAATAGAGGCACTTATGTATATATCATACTTTGGAATTTTGTTGGGGTTTTAACACTATTTGAAATGGATATATCTAATTGGTTGGGTGTGGTGGATTTCTGTTATGCTTCCTTTTTGAACTGGGATTTGCAGCTAGAAATTTAGAATTGTTATGATTTATAAACTAATAATAATTTTCACCTTGTTGAGCAGACATCCGTGGTTGATCCTGCTGATGTTGGAGCCTTGCAATCTGCTTTGGAGCAGAACAAGGTTAGTGTTGGGAAGATTAATTGGTTGCTTTTCTCTCTCTTATTATAGATACTGTAGAATTCTGATGGTTTTGTACAAATGTGCAGGTGTCTCTATTCTTCACCGAGTCTCCTACCAATCCATTCCTGAGATGTGTTGACATTAAGCTGGTTTCAGAACTTTGCCACAAGAATGGGGCTTTGCTCGTCATTGATGGTACATTTGCTACGCCTTTGAACCAGAAGGCCCTTGCCCTTGGCGCTGATTTGGTTATGCACTCTTGTACGAAGTATATCGGTGGACATCATGATGTAAGCCAATCTGTTGTCCTGTTCTTTAAAATATAGTTTACATATCAAGTGTTCATAGTTTCAGACCTAAAAACATTTCTTTCTGGTTCAGGTACTTGGTGGTTGCATAAGTGGCTCTTTGAAGTTGATCTCAGAAATTCGAATTTTGCATCATATTTTGGGCGGTGCTCTTAACCCGGTTAGTCATTACTACAAGCCTGATTCCTTGATTGATATATGTTGCAAATGCATTTTCCATAGAACAATACTATTATTGTGACTGACATAGTGTGAACATGTTAACAGAATGCTGCATACCTATTCATCAGAGGCATGAAAACGCTGCATCTTCGTGTACAGCAACAGAATTCAACCGGAATGAGGATGGCCAAACTTTTAGAGGCACATCCCAAGGTACCAAGGCATTACTATGATATTTTCTATTAGTAAATTGGTTTTTTTTTTTTTTTTGTAACTTTTTTTGATTGAGTGTGTTCAAATATGGTTAAATTGCGTATATTTTAAAATGAAACTTGTGGTTGAAGATGTTATTTAGTTTTAGAAAATCCTTTTTTTTCTTTGTATATGTAAGATTTATGTTTTGTATTTTGATTTTTTTTTCCCCCGCCCCCACACTCGAATCTTCTGTTCATAGTTATAGAGTATTATTATAACGATTTTGATTTGATAAAAAAAATAAAATAATAATAAGTGTTATTACAACGATTTTTTTAGTAGTAGTGCTATTTATAGAGAATAGTTTCTTCATGAAATTTAAAGAAGCTTACATGTTGTATTTTAAAGACAAACAAAATGGTTCCATAACCTGGTTTTAGTGGAAAACAAAAGTGCAAAGGTGATAAATAGTCAATGAGCGGTATCCGTGATCGATTCAGGATAGGAACTCTCGCTACATTCAGTATTTTCCTTTTTTAATATTAACCTTCGGGATTGGTGTGCTTAAGCTGTTCTGTGGAGTAATAATGTATTCTACTATAGGTTCTTCCCTTTTTTTTTTAATATATATATTTGGATTATTGTATCATTTACTTTTGTTTAATCCTTTTTGCATAGTGTCACTGATTTAATCCTTTTTGTATAGTGTCACTGATATTTCAGTAACAATAGCATGATTTCATATGAACCATGATTAACAACAACATACTATTATTTGCAGGTGAAGCGTGTCTACTATCCAGGCTTGCCAAGTCACCCTGAACATGAGCTTGCCATGAGGCAGATGACTGGTTTTGGGGGTGTGGTCAGTTTTGAGGTGGGAATTGCTATTCTAATTTGTGGTTGCAAGCCATAATGGTTTTTGCTATAGCATAGTTGGTCATAATTTGATATTTTTGTTGCCAATAATGCAGATTGATGGAGATATAACAACCACAATTAACTTTATTGATTCACTAAAAATCCCATATATTGCTGCCTCTTTTGGTGGCTGTGAGAGCATTGTGGATCAACCGGCCATTTTGTCTTACTGGTACTCATTTGTATCTCTTGTTTATGTTGTCATATTAATGATTTGACACTACTTATCATGTGCTATGGTCCTATTTGAATGTGACCCTATGAAATCTTTCTTAGTTGGTCCTTTGTGCTTTTACACCTTGTTTGGAATTCTTGAAATCCTCTCCATTTGATGGGACACTTCCATTTGGTGAGAGATAGACTAATGGAATAAAATAAAATATTTTAAAAACTATATTATTTTATTCTACGAGTCTATCTATTCTCTCTCCAAATGGAAGTGTCTATTAAATGGAGAGGATCTTGGAATAGGGTGAAAGTAAAAGAAAGAAACAACCATGTGGGATGGTAGAATGTTTTTTGGGAATTGGGTTCCCTTGTTTGGAACTCCTAAGAAATAGAATTGAAAGTTTGGTTTTGGTGCCCTCCTACTTCAGAAAACACTTCACCAATTTGAAAGGTTGAAAGAGAATGTTTCTTTTTATTTTATTTTTTATATTAAAAGCCACTCATGCCATTGCTATGATTAGTCAACATGGATTATTTACTTTTTTACATTTGGGTAATTATGCCATTTACTTAATATATCTCTTTCATTCCCTTCACTTTCACTTCTATTAAACAACTCAAGAACATCTTATTTTCTACTCACTTTCACTTCCAACATTTTTTTCCACTTTGTTTTGTCATCCTATTTTCGACGCATGTTTCTTTCGTTATACAAACAAAGCATAAGTGTCGAATTTACATTGTTTTAATTACTTACCTGGGTCCTTTGTAGCTGTATTTAATTTTTTTTCATGTATTCTGCAACAGGGACCTTCCTGCATCAGAAAGGGCGAAGTGGAAGATTTATGACAATTTGGTTCGATTCAGCTTTGGAATTGAAGATTTTGAGGATTTGAAGGCTGATGTCTTGCAGGCACTGGAAGCCATATAGGCACTATTCATTATTCACCGCAAGCATTTTTCTTTTTCTCGAAATAAATGTGTCTTTTGCTCTGAGTAAATCCAGTATTTGCAGTTGTAACCGCGGATATTAATTCCTTGAACTGATTTGGGTGTTCTATGTTCTCTCTTGTTATCTTGTCTGGTGAATCGATTGAATTATGATTGCCTAATGATGTGTTGGGCTTGTTTAAGAAAAATGGTCTCTGATTTGAATTCTATAAACCTATGATCGTAATGTTGAAGTGATGATGATGAAGAAGTCATTTGATACAATTTTTTTTTTTAAACAAAAATCAATCTAGGGTGGCAATGCCCAAGAAATAAGCCATAATCAAAGATCTAAGGCTAGCTGGACATTACTCGTAAAATTGATGATTGTGAAAGTTGTGATAATTGCTTTCAGTAAAAATTGATGATTTTGTCTTTTATTTTTAATTGTGGGGATTTATTTTCATGTTAAAAATAGAAATGCTAGTGTTACAAGAGTTGCAATTATTTCCTTTTGTGATATTCGGTCTTTCTATCTCTTCATTTTATCTTTTTATAAAGTGACACTCCTGTCACATACATGGAATTGGCCAGGATCTTCCTAATGTTCATTCCACAAATATAGAATTGGAAATAATGAACACTAGGAACTCAGTTACAAAATTGTTAACTAATTAGACGCTATTCGAAATAAATCTGTTGCTTTGCAAATGCTATTATGTTAATGGTGGTGATTTAGGTTTTGTTTGCGAGTTTGAAGGTGATGGGAGGGGAAGACTTGAGAAAAAAGGAATGAAAAGTGGAAGAAAATGAAATAGAGGAAAATGGGAGGGGAGAGTTTTGGGGGGTTAATTTTTTATTCATAATACAAAACCCTCCTCATTTGGAGGAACTAAAAAATTGTATTGGAGTAAGGTTTTTGAGGGTTTATATGAATTCTACAAATTTAATCTATGTTGCTATGATATTTTTAAATTAAAAATATAGTAATCATATGCATTAAGTTATCATTCTCTAAAATATTACTCTTTTAAATGTTTTGAAAGATTTCTCCATTTTCCCTCATATTTTCCATCCCTCCAAGCCTATCATTCCCCTCCCCTCTAAACTCCCAAACAAAGCCTTAGGGATGACAATGGGTACCCTAAGGGTAGGGTACTACAATGCCCTTTCCATACCCACGTTTGTAAAAAATACCCGTGCCCGTACCCTCCTGGGCAACAACTTTAGTGTTCTTCCCCATACCCTGTGGGCGCTTTAGTGCCCAGACTCGCACTTTAACTATGAAAAGACAAAAAAATATCACAATTGAAATAAACTATGGTTCAAAATTTTTCAAATCAACTCAAAAAAATAATATGAATCGTAATATTTAACAAAACAAAAAACATCCAAAACATCCTTCAAAATTGTATACCAGCAAAAGAGATAAGTTATTGTATTAAGTAGGTTTTAGGTTTAGGCTTAGACTTAAATAGCTAAATTCATAAATTAATTATACACAAAAAATAAATAAATTATTTATCATATTATATAAATAAGTATAGGCGGATTGCGGGGCTGAGCAGTATAGTACCTTACCCGTACCCATACCTATTTAAATTTGCAGGTAATACCCTGACACAAACTCGAACTCATGAAAGCGGGGTTTTATCCTACCCATTATGAGTATTTTTTGCGGGTATCCATCAAAGCTGGGTCCAATTGCCATCCCTACTTTCACTTCTTTAACAAGTTTTTTTTTGTAACTCTTTAACAAGTTATATATTATTAAGATTTCATCCTTTTGTTACACATTTAAACAATATATTTTTTTGGTTACTCTTTAACAAGTTATATATTATTAAGATTTCATCCTTTTGTTACACTTTTTTTTTTTGGTTACACACATTTAAACATATTTTTAAAAATGTTTAAATAAATAAAGAATGTTTTGAATAAATAAAAATGTTTTGAATAGTTTATTTTGAAAATTATTTTTGATAACGGACTATTTTTAAAGGTGGATTCTAGAGTGAACCATCATTTAAGTGGTTTACCGGTAGACTAATTTAAATAATAATTAATAACCATTGGATCATTAAAGTGTACAAATTTTAATATGCACTTTATACACTAGATTTGTTTCTCTCCTATCTTCCACTCTTTCCATAACTTCCCCCTTTGCACTTCTGCAGTAAACATTTCTTGTTTTACTATCGCCATCATATCTTGCCACCAACATGGCAATATTAAATTATATAATTTTGTTTTATAAAAATTGCTTCAATTAATGGCATTTGAAATTGGTGGATGCAGAGTTTTGTAACAAAGAAACATTCTTAATGGTTTCATAGATGCCATATTCAACATTAAGATCTAACAATTAACGGTTCCAACAATAGAGAAAGCATTTTTGAAATTGTTTGAAGAAATTTTTGTTGTTTATTTTAGATCGAAAATGTCTTCCTTTCTCAATCATCTCGGTTGAAATTTTAATGATAAAAAATTTCAATTTTAGTTAACAAAATATTTGTTGATTGTATGAAATAAAAGTGACAGTGTATTAATTTTTAGTGAATGGAAGATGTGGCGGTGATATAAATGTTCATATTAAAAACTCAAAGGTGGGAGAAATGAGAAAGGAGAGAGATGATGGACGAAAGGGATTGCATGAGAAAGTTTCACACGTTATTGTTTTTATTTTTAACTGATCTAGACCTTGGATTATTCATGAAATAAATCTAACGATATATGAAAGTGGTCCATCGGTGAACCACTTAATTGATGGTTCACCTTAGAATTCACCATTTTGAACACAATAACATCATATTCTTTTTTTTTTCTTTCCAAAAAATTATTTAAAATAATCTTTATATTAGCACCCTTCATAGTTTCTAGTTTTACCAAGATAAATATGTAGTGTATTTGATATGTCTACTTAACAATTCTTTTGTATGTTATAGTAAAGTTTTTAGTGTTTATGAAAGTGATCCCTCTTTCTGAAGCCAAGGCCTCTTTTTGTGCAAACAGGAACCGCCCTATGCCAAAATTGCCAAAATGTTATCTCAGATAACTCCCTTCAAACCCCTTGTTAAGATAACCGCCTTCACCCATGTGTGAGGCACATGATTCTCGAAGACATCAACAAATCTCTCTTCATTAGGATGGGGGCATGGAACTATATATCATATGACGGTCTACAATCTCCCAAGCAAGCACGATGCTAAACCTTTAGGCGAAGTGTTTTATAAGCATAGCACTAAGATAGATGTACATTTGATGATAGCTCACAAATATGTTGGAGGTATATAACGATTCTTCTTGTGATAGTCCACAACTCCTCAAGCACAAGGTTAAAATTAGGCGAAGTGATTTAAATATTTTTCTTTCGGAATGCAGTATGTTTGATGATAGTTCACACATATGTTGGAGGTATGTAACGATTCTTCTTGTGATAGTCCACAACTCCTCAAACACAAGGCTAAAATTAGGCGAAGTGATTTAAATATTTTTCTTTCGGAATGCAGTATGGAGACATGTTTTATATGATGATGGTTCATACCCCCCAATGCCTAAAAGGGCAAAGTGTTTGATATGCTATCATTGTTTCCAAAATATTATGATTTATGTTGTCATACTTCAATTAATTCATATAAGCTTGAAGTATTTCTAAACATGAGATTATTATCAAAGTGAAGTGTCTGATTTATTGAATTTATCGCAATTTGGAGAGTTCTTTGCTTATCTTGCTCTAGGAGAGGTATGAACATTGGTACTTCAACTATCATGATATCATAAATGTGCAATAATTTCATAACATACACGTTGCCTTAGTTATTTGGACGATGAATAGAGCGAAGTATGAAGAAAAGAGGGTATCGCTATCATTTTCATATACGTCACCCTTGTATATCGAGAGTGAAATATTAATAAAAGGGTTAGTCTAAAATCCATTTTAAAATTATGATTATATACTAGCTTTTCCTTTTATACGTCACCTTTAAATATTTCATAAACGGGTAATAGTTTGAGCATTCCTCTTTTTGGAACTTGAAGAATGTAGGGTGATTAACTAATGGAACTCATCATACAAAAAAAAAACTAATGGAACTCACATCACCTTTAATGCTTTTGAAGTTTTTAAAGTTCATGTATTTCAAGGTCTTACCTTCCTTCAAGTTGGAACTTTTGAGGTTCATAAAGTGCATGTGTTTCAAGTAGGGGTGGACATCGGTTCGGGTCGGTCTGGGTTCTGGCCCAAACCCCAAAACCGAGCCAACCCACGGGTTGAGAGCAACAACCCTATTACACCTTAATTTCAAATCGGGTATTTCGGGTTCGAGTATATCGGGTTCCGGGTTGGTTCGGATCAACGGGTTGATGAAGCTAATGAAAATTCCAGTAGCAACCATAGATCCGAAAAAACAACATGACAACGACCACTCCTCAAATATCCCCTCTGTTAGTAGCAGCAACAACAACAATCAGTATTTTTTTTCAAACATCCAATACAACCACCATCAACAAACAAGAGAAGAGAACCAAATCTAGAGATTGACACAAGTAATAGAGAGAAAAAGGTCCAAACAGATTTGCAGATTTTATAATCATTTATTTACTTTTAGATCAACACAAGCATTTGTAAACCTAGATGGTGAAAAATTTCACTAATGTTGGGTCTCTTGAGAATCCATAATAGTGTTTCTCAAAGGTTGCTTTAGGTTATACCTATATACGGGCAAGTTGGAAACCTTTTCTACTTAATTTTTTTTGAGTGTATGAGAAATGGGTTAAACATTTCTAGTTTTAAGAAAATCATATTAGTCATTAAGTGTTTATTTTGAATGCTTTTTGGGCACCATAGAAAGAGTTGTAGAAATAGATTTGTTTTGTAGAAATAGAGCATAAGTGTCCCAATTTGGCATATTAGCAAATTTCTAGTATATGCAACAATATGATGTTGAGTCGACCTTCAAACTATATTTTAATATTATATTCCATTATGTTATGTTTGTACTGTTGGAATATTTTTCCTTCTCAATTGTTGCAAATTACTTGTTTTGCCCTTTTGGGAATTTTCCTATTGACCAACTCTTTATCTTTATTATTGTGTTAGCATTATATGATTATGATGAGCACATGATCCTATAGACTATTTACATATTCTTAAATGTTTTAAACATCCTGGGACGACTAAATATTCTTGTTTCTCAAGGTCTAGAGTTCTACTTAACTATTGCACACTTGAGATTTTATATTTGAGCACAAGTATACATATAGTTATCTAGTAGATTGAAAATGGAAGCAAAGCCCCTCAAAGTCATTGGATGGAGCTGCACCTAATCTAAAAAGAAAGCGGGACACTAGATGTGTTGCAGATTTGACTGGAGCTTTGACACCGACAAGCGGGGTTGCCAACCAAACGAGATTGATTGGAGATGTATGCAAACTAGATGGCTCTGGTGCAGGTATTTCTAGGTCTTTGGTCAGGTATTACATAAAGTATAAGGATGGTGGGATGCCCAAACGAATGATGTTATATAAGAACAATCAATGGTTGGAATATCCGAAGGAAGTTGTTGACTTGGTTAAGAAAGATTTTAAAATCAAGAAGGGAGCTGTGAAGGTAGTGTTAAATGGCCAAGAGGTTGTGCTAGATTTTTTGCATATGCATCATGTGGAATTGAAAACGGGTTTGCAGCAATCCATTGCTTGGATTGACGAGGAAGGGAACCACTTTTTCCCTGAAGTTTTTGCTGGTTCTACTGATGAACCCAATAATATAAGCGAGCAGAAGAGTCGAGAAAGTCTTGATGCGAAAGATCAACATGATATAAAATTACACCTATCCATCAAAATAAATGGGGAAGATGAATCGAAGTTGG
>Ga0228710_1003044_pt1 | contig 26681 bp, 11 predicted proteins | sample MedpolnodulmetaG_FD_177995 | JGI IMG/M metagenome (GOLD analysis project Ga0228710, IMG submission 177995) | Root nodule microbial communities from Medicago polymorpha collected in Santa Monica, California, United States - pink nodules | ecosystem: Host-associated > Plants > Roots > Nodule... | reverse complement strand
TCAATTTTCTTTTGTTTTTTTGTTTTTTTTTTTTAATAAAGTTGGACAATTGAAAAATGTTGCTTTTTACGAATATTGACCACACGAAACACACGAGTGTGTTTTTTCTAGCTACACCTACCCCCTACATGTTTTCTTTCCGATAATAATATTCGCACATGATAAAGAAAACATTAGCCATTTCCGTAAGCTTAACTCAGTTGGTAGGGATGTTGCATAATATATATAAAATTGGGGTTCGAACTTCAAACACCCTACTTATTCAACTTAAGAAAAACACAGGCTAATTCTTGTGTTTCTTGCACGTGCCCCTTCTAAAAAATAGCACTTCATTGATCAGTTACCCATATAACAATACTTTATTTACATTTATTATCGATGATTTTTGATATAAAGAGTTCCTCTCATCCAAAAAAAACCTCTAAAAAAATTAATTAGGATATTCTATTATTGTATCATTATTTTACATATTTATTGTCATTTCAAATTTTCAATTGCTCTTTCCGTCCATTTTTATAGGATGACTTTACACACAAATGTTAAGAAAAATGATTAAAATAATAAATTTCTCTAAAATATATGTAACTATTATCAAAGTAACCTTTGATGTATTAATATATTCAATGTTAATTTTTTATATCATACGATAAATTAGTAGTATTAACGAGGAATATATTAAAAATAATAATAAATATATCTAAAAATTTGAGAATTTTTTTTTTTTTTTAAACCCCAGACCTTGTATATTTTATGCATTGTTCATATCAAATTAGCTAGACTCACTGTGAAAGAAATTTGAGAAGATTAAATACAAGAGAAAAAGATATTTTTTATTTAAATTGTCTTAGGAGCAATAAATTTGATATACATGATTTGACATGGATTATTGATTGATTCAGCTAAAAACTCATCACATGCGTTAGTGTGCGTCCAAGTATCGGAATCAGCATAAGTATCTATCGGCATCGCTATCTTTTAAAACCATAATTCTTGTTTTTGTGTCACATCTTCATTTCATTGTGTTCAGCACCGTATACAGAACAACAAGTTTGACTTTTCTTATTTCCTTCATTTTTCTTTTCTTAGTCAAAATAATCCCACCAACTCTGAAACAATCAATCGTGCTCAACAGGTTAGCCAACAACATTCTTACATCTCTTTCTTTTCTCCTAATTTCGTTTGTTACTGTTTCAAATTGTGTTTTCAAAACTTAGTTGGAGATTCAGCTCATTAAAACTCAGGTATGTATGTGTAATAGTTAACGTTATGATAGAACGTGTGTCTGGTGTCTGACATATGTCGTGTCTGACACCGATATGATATATGTGATTACATTTAATTTTACTGGTGTTGACTTGTCCTGTGTGTGTCTGTATCGGTGCTTCATATGTGTACCTTCTTCACCACTGCATCACTCAACACATCGGCAGCACCCTGCAATTCTCTTTAATATAAAAATTGCATCCTATCCATAAAGATTACTCTGATGGTTTGAATAGGAAAATATAAGGCAAAAATATTTTCGTATTTTCGTTGTCGTTAACTTGGTTTTGAATAACGATTTTGTCTTTTATCTTTTTTTCAAGTCATTTTGCTCCGTTTTTATGTGGATTTTCAAGCATCAAATTTAATCCTTTCATAATTTTCGGAAAATTTGTGGTCTTTCACTTATGTTTATTTCATATGAATTTTAAATTTGATGTTTGAAAATTTGTATGCAAATTGATGGGAATGACGAAAATGAGATGAAAAATAGATAAATGATAAAATCGTTACCTGAAATTGAGTTAAGGGACGACGAGTGTGATTTTGCCCAAAAAAAACTATTTCATACTTCAATCAGTTTTTGCCCTGTTCTTAAAACATTGGTCTGAGACTCATACTTGGGTATAAGTTAGTTTAATGTTTCAGGAACTTATTAGACTAAGGGAGTCTACTCTTCTTTGTAACTATGTACTTTCAAAATTTATAAATATCTGCCGAACCTCAGATATGTACTTGTTGTAGGGATTTGGCTCCCATAACATCAAGGGTCCATTTTAGAGGGTTAAATCCTTAGTTAGATTAGAGAACATACATTGGACAAGACGAACAGAAGTACCCGTAAGGAGGGTTGAGAGGAGATGGACCATAGTCCAGTAGTACGAGCAATTTTTCTTTTCTTAAGGGGCTTATTGTCTTTACATTGTTTTTCTCTTGTTTTCAAGCTGAATAATGTTGATGGCTGCTCGGTCTGAGCGTCGAAGATTTGTAGCATCATGTGTTTAAATAAATGTTATCGATGATAAGAAACCAAACCAAACACAAGCCAATTTATACTATGGGCTATATATATTACAACTATAGGACTACACATATGATGCAGTGAGCTCTTATTTGATAAATATACAAGGCTCCTGCTCACAACTTCTCTGAAATTTTTGTTCCATGAAAGAAATTTCAATGTATGCTCTTCCGCAAATGTCCCACTAGATCTTTTACTGCACATATTATTGCTACGGAATATTAAAAATGAAAGAAAATCTTACTAATCTCCACTTAGATAACTCGTTACTGTGTATGTATCACTGATACTTCTGCTTGAAGCCATTTACGGTGTCTGGACACGTGTCAGTGTCCAACACCGATACGAGACCGATACATGTGATTAAATTCAATTATGTCATTTTTTCAAACTATTACTACCGGTGTAGAGGTGTCAGTGCCGTGTCTCATGTCTGTGTCAGTGCTGCACAGCTTACTGCATAAATTCTTTACACGGAAGAGAACAAATGAAATAATCTGATTAATATGTGACACATCTAGAGAATAATGAAATGACAACAAACAAAAACTTTTGGAATGGAAGCTTGATTTATTTAAAATTCATGGGCGCTTTGTGTCTTTTGAAAAATAGAGGGCGTGTCGGTGACATTTTAAAGAACCATAAGGGATGTCAATTTAATTTTCCCTTTCTTTTATTCTCTAAATATTTCGATGATAAGAGATTACATAGATAACTTGGTATTGACTTTTGCAGTATTTTTTGTTGATTTTTGGAGAATCTCTACACTGACCAACATGAGTGAAGACCTGAAGAAAACTGCCTCTAATGGCCATGTGAAAATGTTAATACCTGAAGAACAGCAGGGAAAGGTATATGTCCCCTATTTGTTAATATGACATACTCTCAGACTCTCAGTCTGTTTTAATACTTGGCATCTGAAAATATAAAACTGCAATGTTTTGAGAAAATGAAAACTTTGACCCACAAATCAATATGGTTGTTTCCTTCTAGATCAACGAGGTGAGAAAGCTAATAGGGCCACTGTCTGGTAAGGCATTGGTTTATTGTTCTGATGCATCCATCTCAAGGTATTTAAGGGCACGGAGTTGGAATGTCAAGAAGGCAGCTAAAATGTTGAAGCAGACCCTTAAATGGAGAGCAGAATATAAACCAGAAGAGATCCGCTGGGTGAGTGGCTGCCTGTCTTTCTTTAAATTTTTAATGATTTTTGAGACATAATGTTTGTTCCCTACCAGCAACTGAATATCATTATTGATCTTAAGACTTAACTATCTGATTTCGGTCGACCGAGTTAATTGCAGACTCATCTGGAATGGTTGTCATCTTTGTATGTTTTGTCAAACCATCTATTTTCTTAGATTATTTTGATTTTTTTTTTTCGATGCAGGAAGATGTTGCTGAAGAAGCAGAGACCGGAAAGATCTACAGATCAAATTATACTGACAAGCATGGGAGAACAGTACTTGTAATGAGACCTGCTCGTCAGGTAAATTCTAAAAAGTCATTTCCTCGACCTCTAGCATGTCTAAGTCAGATGTTTTAGGGTTTGCTTTACCTTATCAGTTTACATTTCTACAATTTTAAATCCTAGAAAGCACTCTTTTAACTCTGCTTTGATATTGATGTCAGATTATCAGATAATACATGCATAATGTTTAAAATTTTATTTATTATTTGATCTTGTAAAGTAATGTTATTCATTTTCTTGTTTTTCCTTCATCATTTGGAATTCAGAACTCGAAGACAACAAAAGGACAAATTAAATATTTGGTGTACTGCATGGAGAATGCTATTCTAAATCTTTCACCAGAACAGGAACAGATGGTTTGGCTGGTTGATTTCCAGGGTTTCAATATGTCACATATATCTATCAAAGTGACGCGCGAAACTGCTCATGTACTACAAGAGCATTATCCTGAACGGCTGGGTCTGGCAATACTGTACAATCCACCTAAAATCTTCGAACCATTCTTCACGGTACCTAAGTTTTTCCATTCTGACATTTCACTCTTCAATTTCTTCCTGCTGATTTTTGTATCAAGTAGATTTTGTTTTGGCTATAACATGATAAGTGATACATCTTAAATTTATGGAGGTGTTTGAATCCATAAGTTCATGATGTGATGGACTAATTACATTTTATGCCACAATGAGTCCAAAATGAATTTCATTCCCGAGGATCTTTTAATATTTTATGCATATGTGAACCACTCGAGATAAGTTCATAATTGAAATCGAAATAAAAGTGTACTTTGTCTAGAACTGTAGCATGTATCCAAACTCCTTTCGGTTTTCTTCTTTTAGGTGTATATATGACAAAGTCAATCCAAGTTTTAATCTTTCAGCATTTAATGTTTTAAATTTTTGCTCCTAAATTTTGATTTTAATCTAATTTTTTATTTCTAGACTTGCATGGCAATGTGGGAAGTTTATAGTTTTTCCTCTCAACTTATACATTTTTAGCTGCTCCTAATTCTAATCATTAATCTTGTACAATTTTGTGATGACAAAATATATGCTGCTGCAGATGGTAAAGCCTATATTAGATACCAAGACTTATAACAAAGTCAAGTTTTGTTATTCTGATGATCAGAACACCAAGAAGATTATGGAGAATTTGTTTGATTTGGACCATCTTGAATCTGCATTCGGTGGCAACGAGAATACACCATTTGACATAAATAAATATGCTGAGAGAATGAAAGAGGATGACAAGAAGATTCCATCTTTCTGGACAAGGGAAATCTCTCCATCCTCAGTTCCAACTGATGTTCCTTCTTTGGATTCAATTAAAATAGACACTGATTCCGATGCCTCTGACAATGAGAAAATAGTTCGTTCTTCTGACTCAGTGACGAACACCGGCTTAGTGGACCCTGATCAAAACTCGGTTAATCATGAGGATCGGAATGTGAGTGCTGCTGTGCATTAGAAAGAGAAATTACACAACTCAGCGCCTTCAAAATTTAAAACAGGCACTGAGGTAATACAATGCTGTGACATTGTTTTCTGCGTGAAATTTAGAATCAAGAGACATCTTGTTTACTTGATGCTCAATTTAAAATGACATGATGTTACTGGATTAAAGTTCTAGCCTTTTAAACTGGCATGGAATGCTTACTTTTGACAGTATATATCTATTTTCTGCCCTCATAGATGGAAATATTGTTTATTTCTAGTTGTTTAGACTTTAGACCATACAAGTCCATCTTCTCCTTCCTATAGATAATGTGCATACTATCCAAGCTGTAGTATTTTCACTTCAGCCTTTCAGTTTTCTTCTAATATTTGGTTTTAGACTTCATTTTGTTTAACAGAAAAACACTACCAATGTTTGCTATTTCAAGCATCTTAGACAGTATGCACACTATAGGTGGAAAATCATGATCACATGGTAAATGTTTGATAAAGTAGACATCTAAAGATAATGAAGTCCTACAATTTGTTCATGGGTTGTTAAGGATTGAATAGGGAGGGGACATGGTATGCCATGACTATATTGATAAATCTCTACTCTGTCACTGCTTGGGGAAGTAATTGATGGAGTTTATTTGAGAGTGCTTAGAAGTACCATAGGATGGATTTCTAGTTGGAGAAGGTGACATAGGAAACTAGATTTTTTGCCGTCACTGTAGTTAATAGATCTTGTTAGGTTAAGACTAGACAACTTGTATTATGACTTCACCATATTGAATTTTAATTTAAATGTAACTAGGAATTCGAGTCGTCTGATCTTCAGTCATACTTGAGGTTGTCAATTGCGGGTAGCAGAATATAGCGGTTTGTTTGAATTCTGTTATGTTACAACGCTATAGCTGCTACTTGACAACATTGGTTCAAGTACATGACTGTTGAAACCCATGGCTATAGCGAATTCGTCTAACTTTGTGGACTGGCAAGTCGCTTCTACTAAGCATGATAATTCCATTAGAAGAAAAATAACTTCGCCATTAGAAAAAACTTTTAATTAGGAAAAAAAACTTTGCAATTAGAAAAGACCTATAATGAGAAATGAAGCATCATTTGAGAAAAATGGGATGAACTATAAAAGGGGTATAGCTGAATGCATACCTTACTATGGGCACAAACTCCAGCTTCAGTTCGTCCTATTGGAATTCAAGTTGACAATTTTGCAAAAATGAAGCATTTGAATTCCAGTTGACAGTTTTAAACTAATCATTATCAAAAGAATGCACATGCATACCTTAATATGAACTTCAAAACACAGTGTTATAGCACAAAAGATATCACAATGATAGAGAGAAGATGAAAGTCGGGTTAGAAAGATTGCATTTATTCGGAAACAATAAATATAAACTTCTTGCGACGGTGCTGTGTCATGGCAAGCATTGCAGTCATTTGTGCATGAATTAAAGCAGATGTAAATATGCCATCCATAGGAATACTTCTAGTTATTTTGCCAGTTTCTGTTGATTCATATAAGCCCTTCTTGCTCATTGGAACATCAACACATCAAGTGAACAGTTCTTTTCGTTCCACAAGGACTCACTCACCATGTCGAATAAGGATCAAAGCAGCTTCATATCTGAGTAGGAAGATATCAAACATTAGTTAGATTAGATAACAACCAACCCTGCAAACTTCAACTCCTTGAATGTTAAAATCACATATAACTTGGTGAATTCAACTTCAATATGCAATCCATAAGTCTATGCAACAACAATTGACTGTTGTTGAGACCACATCAGATAACATGTATGATAACTTATAAAATTATATAAAAAAAATTTAAATGCAAAATGATGAAGAATACTATATTCTATAGTAAGACTATGAAAGAACAAGAGATTATTTACAAAAAAATAAAATTATGTATTATATTTTATAGTTCATATGCAAGGTAGAGGTAGTGAACATGAATATTTATTTACCTCTGAGGTGTCGGTGGAAGCAATGTAGAGTTTATTATTATATATAAAAAAAGAAGAAGAGATTATTGAGTGTGAGAATCAAGGAGTTGCATCTACCTAACTAGTACCTCACCATTAAATACAATTAATAATAACATTTCTGTAAATAAAATTCATTTTATTATTAAAATCAATGCAATCAATCAATTTTATTTTTTTTAGGAATTGTGTACAATTAAAATGAAACATTTATAAAGAAATGGAGGCAACGTTGTTTTGTTTATTATACAGTCTTTCTTATTAAGCACGCTCATACTAATCTTTTTTATTGAGTATACTATCCAACATAAATTATTTGACGTTACATTATTTTTATATCATATTGTATTTAATTTCAAATTTAAATTTGAAATTATTTGGTATTGGTGTTAATTGTTATGTTAGTTTTTCTGTGTCACAACTTGAACTTTGGAATTTTTTATTTGAGCAAGAACCTTGGACTTTTATTTAACTTTTCATATCTTATAATTTTTTGTTCAAACTAGTTGAACTATTCAACCCCTTATTTTATTTATTTATTTATAAGAGTACTAACTTTCTTATTTATTTGTTTTAAAATGGAACATATATATGAAATTTCAACCACTTTTTTGAGTTCCTCAAAAATATTTTTTTTTCCCAGAGAAACGACAAAATAAAAAGATTTTGCGTTGACTACGTTCACTTCACGTATGTTGATCATTTTTACTTATTTTATAGTTCTAGGAGGGACAAAATAAACTTCCCATCACCTATCGCCTATATATGCCACAACTCTTAATTAAAAAGCAAAAAAAGTGAACAAGTTGAGACATTCATAGACTTCTAATGAGGACAAACTGTATCAACCTCAAACTATGGTTTCTTAATTTGATTATCTTGTTTTCTATGATACTTTCTATGACACATGGAAGACCAATACATCCAGAGTTTAGAGTGAAAGCAGTTAACCTTGGTGGTTGGTTGGTTACTGAAGGTTGGATGAAACCTTCTCTCTTTGATGCCATACCAAATAAAGACTTCTTGGTTAGTATTTACGTAAATAAATATTTTATATAAATATACACACACAATTTATTTATCATTATTATGTTATCTTATCATATATAGGTTTATTTTTATATGTAGCTCTTTTGATTTGATTCTGATAAGTTCTTAATTTTTCTATATAATTTTATAGGATGGAACGGGTCTTCAGTTCAAATCAATAACAACAAAGAAATATTTGTGTGCAGAGTCTGGAGGAGGAACTATCCTTGTTGCAAACCGCTCAAGTGCTTCTGGTTGGGAAACATTTAAAGTAAGATCAATTAATTGCAACTTAATTTCATTAAAAAGTTAGTACATATATGTTACTATATAGTTTATATATACTCCTCATATTTTATTTATATTGTGTATTGCAGTTGTGGAGAATAAACAAAGAAACTTTCAGATTTAGGGTCTTTAATAAACAATTTGTGGGTTTGGATGGATACAACGTTGTTGCTATTTCTAATTCTTCTATTGATTCTGAAACTTTCCATATTGTTAAAGAAAGTGACAATTCCACCCGCGTTCGAATCAAAGCTTCAAATGGATCCTTCCTACAGGTGATTATCCTCGGCTGCATATATTATTTTTTTATACAATCTCTTCGTTATAAATAAGACCGGAGAAAGTATATCATTTTGTTACACAAAATTTCAATATTTGTTTCTTTAAACAATGTCACAAGGGTCTTCGTAAGCATTTTCTTTATAATTTTTGTTGAGAGGTTCTTTATTATATATTATCCTATTTTAAAAAGATGAATTCATGGAGAGAATTTGCAGGCAAAGACGGAAGAGGTGGTGACTGCTGATGTATCATTGGTCAACGGATGGAGAAATGATGACCCAACAATTTTTGTAATGACAATTTCTGATAGGATGCAAGGTGAATTCCAAATAACAAATGGTTATGGGCTCAAGAAAGCTCCACAAATAATGAAGGTATCATTATAGTCGTTGTAAACTAAAGTTATTATAATTGATGGTGCACATTTTTCAAATTCTAAGCACAAGTGGTGTGTTATTATGAGAAGTTAATAATAACTTTAGGCTTGGTTAAAGAAAATAGCTAGTTAAAATGTATCACCTCTACCCACCGAACTACTTAACAAAAAAAATAAAAAAATACCTAGTAAAAAGATCACTCTAAATGTACTCCCTCTGTTTACAATAATTGTCTATTTACCCATTTTTCTTTTTCTCAGAATAATTATTACTTTAGAATATCAATGCAACATTTTTTTTCTTTTCATTATTATACCCTTATTTATTGAATTTCATCCAACTTAACAACTCCACTAACTACGATTAATAAGGGTGTTTTAGTAAATGATACTAATTTTACCATCAAAATCAACGCAATTAATCATTTCCTTAATAATCGTACATAAACCTTAAACGACAATTATTTAGAGACAGAGGGAGTAAACACTAATTGTTATATTTTTAGAAGAAAAAATCAAATATATATAATCCAACATATAACTCCACATCTATAAAAGGAGTGCTTGGTTAGAGCTCAAGAGAAGAGGTTATTACAATACAAATTCATACAAAAATCTAGCTAGGAACATAACTAAAATACTGAATGAGGTTAGTCTGCCGATGATAAAAATCAAAATTGATTTTTCTTAGCATTAATCATAAGCTTTTTTTTTTTTAAGGAAACATTAATCATAAGTTAAATACTTCATATGTCCTAAATTTTATATCATTCTAACTGGAAACTCATCCCATTATATGATCATCATATGATTCCAATGAAATATTAACACTTCATTTTCTATTATGTCATTAAGTTTTTTTTTTAATTCTTTTAATAATTTTATAATATACTACTAACAGTTAATTTATCTCTTCTATATAAAAAATTTAATTGTATTTTTTTTAATTTGTGAAAATATTTTTGTTTTTAGTCAAGTAGCCTAGTGGTTAAAGCTGGTGTGCAGGATTCGAACTTTGACTCTTACATATATTATGTATTATCTCTAGTAACTAAGCTAAGTTCACGGAAACAAATTTGTTAGAATTTAACAAAATGAAATATAATTTGAGAAAAAGCGAATATGTGGTGCATAATTTTACAATTTTTTTTTTTTGGACAAACAACAATGATTTGTACATCCTATATTCTTAAGCACTTATTCAACACTTCGTTTCATGTATGTATCTTTTTTTTTTTATCATATCATCAATCTTTACACATATATCCATTCAATTTTTTTTTATCATATCATCTTTCTTACACTCTAGTGAATCTTGTCAATAAAAAAAAGACAGAAAATAATGCGGAGATTTGAACATTGATCTCCACATTATAAATTATTAAGATTAATAGTTAATCTTGACCATTGTTGTTGGTAACGTGAAGATCAATAGTCGAGATTTTAACATTAATTTTTTTTTCAATTGAGAGATTCACTTTCTATACACTTATTAAGGTGCCCACCAAGTATATTTTCCTTTTTATTATCGCAACTAGCAAGTCTCCTCATTCACACGTGATGGTGGTCCAATTAAGACAGTCTTTTTTATATTAGTTGGGTAGGGCAATGGCATATTAAGGTAATCTTATTGGGACAATGGAATCCACCAACTTTTTTTTGTTAGTAGATGAAATCCAGTCATCCATTGATCACTTACTCGATATTTAATAATTTTATTTTTTTCAATGCTAAACATTAAATATCGTCCTCAATAATAATTATTGAATAATTTTTTTTGTGTTGAATTTATTTTTCATAGCAATCAACTCTAATTACAATTTTTTTTTCTCTATAGTTTCCCAGAAGTATCTTTACAGTTTAGATCATTTAAATTTGCTATGAGACTGATGATTCCAAGAATCAAACCTGATTTTTTTTTAAAAGAGGCACCTTGCAACCATGTTGGTTTGTGTAAAATTAAATATATAATAGTACAATAAAAATAAATTATCGAATGATTATTTGATCACATACGTTGAAATGTGCATACCTGATAATATTGAAAATAAAATAAATTATACTACTATATTTTAAAAATATAGTAATATTAAATTATAAAAAAACATATTGATATAATTAGTAGATGTTGAGATGTCTTCAACTTTTTTTTAGTTTAAAATAATATAGATTTAATGTTCTTTTTTACTTACTTATAATTATATCATTATTTTTTATATAAACATTTATAGTAATATAGTATTTCTTCCACTAATCAAAATTTATGATTTCTAAGGAGCATATTGTAAAGGCAAACGTTTCATGGGGTTCATTTTTCAGGATCATTGGAGCAGTTTTATAGTTGAAGATGATTTCAAGTTCATAGCTAGGAATGGATTAAATGCAGTTAGAATTCCAGTGGGTTGGTGGATAGCAAGTGACCCAACTCCACCATGGCCTTACGTGGGAGGTTCCTTGCACGCACTAGACAATGCGTTTTTGTGGGCTGAGTAAGTCCACAAACTAAATGAGATTCTTTTTTTAATAACCAGGTGTTCAACCCGTGCATTGCAGGGTTTGTTTAAATTTTTTAATAGTTTTTTTTTTATCAAAAATAACATTTTTGACAACATAGTGAATTTTTATATTTATGTCCTCGTCAAGTGAATACAAAATATAAAAAGATAAAAATTGTTTTTGATCTAAATATTGTGTATTCACCTTATATAAAAATCAACAAAAGTGCAGTTCAATAGTCAGGGGACAGTTCAGTCCATAGTTTCTTTTACAATATGTTTTTATTCAATAAAAAGTAGTGGATTATGATAAAATTTTCTTTTTGTTTCCTTTTTTTCTTTGCTTTTATTTCTATCCCCTCATGCTTTGTTGTTTTCCTTTTATTTTAATCTAACTTCAACCTTATGAAAAAATAGTGAATTTTATTTAGATGTCAAATTGTTATTCTAACTTTAGTCGATCAAATTATTTTATGAAAAAAATGAAATAACCCCCTTTAAGTTAAAATATTTTTTAAATAATTTTTTTAAAAGAATATCTTAATAGAGTAGTAATACTATATTCATCTTAATCCCATTTTAGTAAAAATAGAGTAGTAATACTATATTTCATCTTAATCCCCTCTACAAAGAATATTTTTTAAATAAAATTTAATTTGATTTTTTATAGTTTCAACATTGTAATATAAATGGTGCATGTTATTTTTAGCATGTTTAATGCTAAAGATAAAAACAACTTTTTTATTACAATAAAAATATTATTATCTACAAAGCATATGAAACTGTATTTAGCAAAACTGAAAAATGTGATAGGTTATTTCATCTTTTCTTTGCATCCAGCTTAAGTATTATCATTGTAATTGAGTCCATACTTTTACAATTTTCACCTATATATATATATATATACATTTTCAATTCAATAAAGTCAATTGAAAAGAATACATTAAAAAATATTTTTTAAAAATAGCCTAAATTAAAAAATTAAAATATTACTCCTTGATGTTGTCAAACAAAAATTTTCAAATATAGTCATTTTATTGTCCTATTTGGTTTGGAATGGACAATAAAAGACATGAGAGTCCAATTTTCAAACATATGCATATCATTGGTACTTCTACAATAGCATAATGACATATATAGTGTGACATGAAAATAAATATGAAACAGAGATGAGAATTTTTTCATTTGAATAATTGCATTAGCTGATTTGTTTGTGGGATATTTAGGTTGATATTAATCTTTGTTGACTTTCATGATGACATGCATATAGTATCACCTTTACGGCGAGGGGAAAAAAGTTTTTAGGAAGTTTGCACATAAATCAAACTTTTCAATTGAAAATTCACACTAAGGGTCTGTTTGGTAAGACCATTGAACGAGTTTATAGCTTATAGTTGATAGCTTATAAGCTCATCTGACAAAAAAAGTCTCGTTTGGTAACGGTTTTTCACCACGAGCTTATAGCTTGTTTCACGAGCTTATAAGCTATTTTTAAAACGCTATTCCAAGTAGCGTTTGAGCTTATATCTTATAGCTTATCATTATTTCTTCCAAGTTTACCCTTATTATTTCATCTAAAATCCAGTTTCACCCTTCATAATTGATAATAATTTAAAATAAAATGGGTATGTTTTAAATGCTGGCAAATGAAAGCTCAATTTTTTGGTTGAATGAATTTTTTTTTTATTGCAACATTGAATGAGATCAGTTTTACTCTTAAGTCTTCTTCTTCTTTGTTTTTTACGATTGTTTTGTCTATTTTTTGATTCAATTCTTTTTTGAAGTATATTTTAGTACAATTTGTCACGTCTATTCTTTATACCATTGTCATTTTTTTTAACGTCCTGAGTCTTTATATTTTATAGTCGCATTTATTTTGTTTTATTTTTTTGTTAATTTGAATCTTTCACTCATTGTATTTTATCGTTATGTTTAATTATTTTATATGGTATATTGATATATAAAATAAAAGATATATTAAATAATATTTAAAAAGATATATTAAATTAATCAATTTAAATTACTAAATTTTAAATAGATGTTAATTTTATTATAAATTAGGAGTGTCCTTTTATATTATTTTACATTTATCAATTGGTTGAACCGCTAATCTAACCAAACAGTTCAGCTAGCTTATCAGCTATAAGTCATCAGCCATCAGCTATAAGCTATCAGTCATCAGCTATCAGCTATAAACTATCAACTATAAGCTAGCTTATCAGCTATCCGCTAAAAACCTTACCTTAATAGTTCTTAACTTTTCAATTGAAAATTCACACTATAAACCTTACCTTAATAGTTGTTTATGATTCTACTCATTATAGAGTCATGCGAGAACAATGAATTTTGTAACCCCGATGCCATCTTACATTGTCCAACATACTTGAATTGACCTTTTTTGTTATAATAAAAGAATAGTTCTAGAAGGACATATATATCTATCATAGACAATTAATATAGATAAAAGACATGAGATTCTGAGTGAAAAAATATATAATTTCAGTTGAGTGATTCTAGATATAATCAAAAATCGGATGACAAATGTAATAAATCACCAAATTAGAGAATAAGTAAAAAATAATGGAAGCAAAATCAATATTAATGTAAAGATGACTACCTTTTCATATAAAAAGTGACATTTCAACAAAATCCACCTATTTCCATGGCCTGCAATGAACTAATAAAAGAAGAAATATTAGAAGGAATGAACATGAAAACTACCAAAAAAAAATGAAATGAAAGAAAATGTAAAGATGGACAACCTTTTCGTATAAGAAGTTGCATTTCAACAAAATTCACCTATTTCCAAAACCTGCAATGAAACTAATAAAAGAAGAAATATAAGAAGGAATGAAAATAAAAACTACCAACAAAAAATGAAATGAAAGAAGAAATGGGAAGAGGATAATAAGTAACATGAGTTGTTACTAATTGAGGAAAAATAAAAGGTTAGTGGTGGCTAGGAATTAATTGATGGAATAGAAATAGTGTAGTAGAAACGAAAATGAACCAAAAGATGAAATGAAATTGGAAGAATTAGTAACATATCAAAGTCAACAAAGATAGTGGGGAAATACGGCACTATTCCCCTTCTGTAACAAACCAATGATAGCGGGGGTTTGTGGTTTTAATTGGTTTATGTTAAAATTTCTTAAACCGTTACATAATTTATTCAATTGGACTATGAAGGGATGTTCAATTAGGAACTACAAAAGAATGACATTATTGTAAAATATAGTGGGTCATGTTTAATTAGAGATGAGAAACTTTAAAAAAATAGAGATGAAAAACATCTCTAAAGCATGCCACATCATCACAATGAAAGCCTAAGAATAGTTCAAGTTTCTAATTCAAAGATATATAGATAGATTTGCGTTTGTGTTTAACTTTGAATCATTAATATTACTAATTATGAACAAGAGTAGTGAGAGACACATTGATTCCATCTAGGGATGGTAATAGGCCAGACCGACCTACAGGGGCCTACAGCCTAGCCTACGATAGGCCAGGCTAGGCCAAGCTTTTTTCTTAAATAGATAAGGCCTAGATTTTTTTTTAAAGCCTATTTAGCTTAAAAGGCCAGACCACATACCTCTCAAAAAGCCTCTTAAGCCGGCCTATTTAAGTAATATGAATAATATTATTTATTATTATATTATATTTTGTACTTTGAATTAAAATATAAATTTGTAAACTTTTTCAATAATTTAAGTTTTATTCGTATACATTAATTTTTTGCATATATAAATGTATTATTATAAACTAGAATAGAAATATGATACAATATACAGTGGAATTCCCAAAAACCTAGTGTTGATTATTAAAAGAGAGTTTAATCTAATTGAACTATTAGTTCGCGAGTCAATTTAAACTTAGATCATACTGCTTATTTAAAGATGTTCATAAGATATAGCTTTTAAACAGGCTAGCAGACCATATTGGGCTTTCAGAAGGTCAGACTCAGACCTAAAAAGTAGGCCTATGAAAGGCCGCAAGCCAGGCTTAGGCCTTGCAAAACCTAGCTCGGTCTAACCTATTCCCATCCCTAATTCTATCTGATAAAAGAGTGAGTGTTATACCGAGTGTTCAAAAGTGAGTGTTGCTAGCTAGCATAACACTTATCAACAAATGCAATATTGATATGGTTGTCATGACGCTAATGTGACACGTAAATTTTTTGACGTTCTAGTTACCGTTGTTACTGTCAATCACAAATAAAAAGCTTGATAATGACTTTAAATGTCACTGATAATAGGGTTAATGTTGATGTATCTGCAGAAAATATGGATTGAAAGTGATGATTGATCTTCATGCAGCACCTGATTCTCAAAATGGATATGAGCATAGCTCTTCAAGAGACGGTTCACAAGAATGGGGCAAAACAGATGAAAGTATCAAACAAACTGTTCAAGTCATTGACTTCCTAACTGCAAGGTTCATACATCACATTACATATAAGTAATGAAGCACGGACAGTTCTCGAAATAGGGATGTCCCGGTGTCAGAGACGCATTGGTGTTCGACACTGACATGACACCTATGATTACACTGAATTATGTCATTTTCTTAAATTATTATCGGTATCGGTGTGTCAATGTGTGTGTTGTGTCCGTGCTTCATAATCATTCCATGTTATTTGTATATTAAATATATAATCATTTCTATATTTTTTTGTGTCGTAGGTATGCAAAAAGTCCAAGTCTTTATGCAGTTGAACTTTTAAATGAGCCTAGGTCACCTGATGCAACACTAGAAAGTTTGAACAAATACTACAAGGATGGTTATGAAGCAGTGAGAAAGCACTCTTCTACTGTATTTGTGGTGTTCTCAAATAGATTAGGATCCTCCATGCCTAGAGAATTCTTCCCTCTTGCTAATGGCCTTATGGGATCGGTGATTGATGTCCACTACTACAGCATCTTTGGAGATGAGTTTACAAACATGACTGTTCAACAAAATCTTGATTATATTTACAATAATCGATCATCAGATTTGAATTTTGTTACAACCTCAAATGGTCCTCTTATTTTTGTCGGTGAGTACTCTTCAAATTAATGACCATTCTTTCTTTTTCTGAATATAAATCAATTTTTAATCAAATAGACTAACGACTAGAATTTTACCATATAAGGTGAATAAGTGGGGTGTCTTGGTTCGAACCCCAACTCTTGCATATATTATGCAATACCCCTACCAATTAAGATAAACTCACGGAGACAGTATATAAATTGTTTTACTCATCATTTTATAGTGACATTTCCAAATATAGACACTTTATATGAAAAAATCGACTAACAAGTATTCAAACGACCAATGTAATGTCAAGAGAGTTGATCAAATGAATCTCTTTAAAAAAAACTTGACCATGAGTTCGATTCTTTGACTTGTCCATTTGAGAGAAAATCCAACCCAGTATAAAAGAAAAACGATATTATTGTCTATTTGAATATTATTATAGAGAACCCAAAAAGTCTAATCCATAGAGAATCTTAGGATGCATGTTGGATAAATTATAAATTCAATTATTTTTATTTCTCTAAATCATTTCCATTTTTTTTTCTTTTCTGAAAATGTAAATTTGATTCAAGGTGAATGGGTTGCTGAGTGGCAAGTTAAAGGAGCTACAAAAAAAGACTACCAAAGATTTGGTAAGGCTCAATTAGATGTTTATGGGAGAGCAACGTTTGGGTATGCTTATTGGGCATTCAAGAACGTGAACAAACACTGGAGTCTAGAATGGATGATGAAGAATGGTTATATCAAGCTCTAACTACTTTAAAATTATTATTATATATGATCATCTTGTAAGGCTTTATGTCCTTTAAAATTATGATTATATATGATCATTGTCGCAAGGAAGGATAGGAAAAAGTGCAGATCTCAATATTTTTATAATGGAATAAAAAGTGCAGGTCCCAACTGTTTAATATTCTCATATTATATTATTTACCAATCACATAAAATTTCATATTAATTAGACTTTTTTTTTTTGAGAAAATATTAATTAGACATTTGTAGCTATGTGATCTACTTCTTTCAACCAAAAAACAACTATGTGATCTATTAGTTGAAATTGACTTATAATTTTGAAATGCTTATATTCATTCTCCTGAAATTATTTGGTGGTGAAGATGAAATGGTTTTGAAGTTTTATGAAAATATGTAGAGTTGATCTATTCAATAAAAACTCATAAATAGTTAGAGAATTAGTAAAATCCAATGATTATTGTTAGTTATTAAACAAAGTAATTCATGTTAAAGTTATTCGAGTAACTTGGTCCTCCTTTATAAATAGAAATAGAAATACCTATAATGTAATAAATTTCTTATCCTATTGTTCTTCCTGATAATATTTTGAGGTGGTGGTAGAGAGAAGTGTGTAGAACTCTCATGAAGTGTGAAGATACTCTCTTGTTGAATGCGAAACTAACAAAGACATGAATATTTTGAAAAATTCAAGAGTGACAAGAAAACTATTTTAATCTTTTCTCCTCTATCAAGCAATGTGTGGAAAATGAGTTAGAGAAAATTTCAAATGCAAGTATGCAACATCCACTAAAAAGACGTAGGAGAAGCTTTAAACCTTTTGCAAAGATGATGACAAAGTAAAGAGATACATAAGTTATATACTCAATGACTTAAGTTTTTTTTTTTTCTTTTATTTGCGGTGTCCCAGTCTTGAACCTAGTTCACCAAGGTTGAAGAGCTAATTTTCAACCAAATGACTTATAGGAAAACCGGTAATGACTATCTTAGCCGAAGATATGATGTTAAAGCCCTTTAATAATTTTAATTGTTGTCTATTAAGTACCCCTAGAGGTCTCTCCACAAATTCTTTCAAGGGTAATTTAATAAAAAGCAATTCATTGTTTATAGGTTATCTATCATCTATCCTCTGTCTCACAAATAAAACACAATCAACAACATATTATTCCAAACCCATTTATTGAGAAGAATGTAAATCAAGTTTAACATAACAATGAACATCAATATTTATAGCATAAAAACTAGTTTAAAACACGACTGGTTTAGACAAAGATTTTATTTTCAAGCTGAAATTAAAGGTTGATCAAAACGATTTCTCTTCACCACGAGAGAAAAAGAGACCAGAAGGACTACCATCTTGTAGCAGTGCCAATCGCACAATAGGTTCAGCACCTTCATCAGATGTTACAGCACCATTACCATGAGTCATATCAGTTTTGACAAAACCAGGGGAAATAGCATTTATCGAAAATGAAGGGTACTTCTTGGCAAGAACTCTTGTGTAGGCATTAAGAGCAACTTTTGAAACAATGTATGCAGAATTCGCTCGGGGCCAACCTTTAGTTTCATGTGAACCCTCCTTATAATCCTTTAGAAATTCATTCATAATTTCATCAATCTTTTCTTCCGTAAGATTTTCAACATCACTTAGTATTTCTTTAGGTCGTCCATTTGCCAAAATCTGCGGAAAAATTACATTAGAATAAGCAAACCTTCAATTAGTTATACAAGTCATAAAGAGAGACCAAGTTATATTAGATAAATTTCTCGAGTTGGGGAAATTCTTATAACTCTGAAACAATTTTGATCAAAAAATAGAAAACCATGATGAGTAGATCACCCTGATTATGACATATCCACAAAAATACTAAACATAGGCTAAGTATGTTGTACCTCCAACCTTCCAATAGAGGAAGAAACATTGACAATTTTGGGTGAGCTTGAACACTGAAGAAGGGGAATCAGAACTGTAGTTAATTCTTTGGTTCCAAAATAGTTTGTTCTTAGGCCTTTCTCAACTAATTCATAGTTTTCAAAATATATTTTACTCCACTCAACTTTGCTAGGATCTACCTGCGCAACTCAAAACAAGAAATTACTTAGTTTCCTCCAAATATAGTGACAAGGGAATATACTATATACTTTAAAATTGGTCAACATTAATTCCTTACATTGAGAAATTCAAAGACAATTTCATTAAATTTGATTTTCAATATATTTGAAATTTAATTTTAAATAAAACATTTTAAGCTTTTGTTGTAAACACAAAATGAAAGGATGGATGTAATTAAGTGATCGTCATACCACAACACCAAGAGCAGCCAAAGCTTCACCATCCACTTGTGCTCCTACAACTCCAGCATTGTTTACCTATAGACAAATTTTAAAGTATTTGTGGTATGACAAGATGTGCAAGAAATTATAAAGACAAAAGTATTTGTGGGATGACAAGATGTGCAAGAAATTATAAAGACAGATAAAAATATTTAGCTCTATATTTCATTTTGCTAAACAAAAACTTTAGGTGAATTGAGTCGCAGCGACCAACTAAGATCAAGACAAACTTGAAGGAGAGCTTTAAACTTCATTTTAGTCTTTAATTTGCCATTTTTTAATTTATAGGTGACACAATGATGCCCTACGAGATAAATTTTTGTGTACGGATTTTACGGTTCTCTTTAAGATTAAAAATGAATTGGTAAATTACATTTGGCTTCTCTAAAATAAATAAAGATTGTCTTACCTCAATCACACACACAATATAATCAAGTGTTTTGTGAAGTCTTATTGGTACTTAGAAATCATGTTGTATCTTTCTCAAAATAATAGTTGTTATATTCTTTTGTTTCACAAAAGAAATAATTTTTTTTATAAAAGAGATAGATATGACCATTTTTTTAAAATAATTTCAAAATTAGATCTTGAATCTGGGTATTTGTGTCTATCTAATATTTTCCAATGAAATATTCCCATTGTTTAGAGAAATTGAGAATATATTCATCCACCAAAAAGAGCATGACATATACTCCCTCATACACCTTTTCTTTTCCAAGGCCCTTAAACCATGTGATAGGGATTACTCAATGAATCATTTTATCTTAACTATTCCCAACAACATAACCATAGTCCATGTAACACGCACATATGACTTTTTGAGTTTCCATAATTGAATTTTTTTATCACATAATTCCACAAGACACTAGCAAGTCAACAATCAACTTTATCTTATTGGTCCCTCCCTTCATCAAATTTCCCTTTGCTTCTTGCTAGGAACAACTTGTGCTCTAGCTCAACTTTATTTTAATATTATATTTCTATGACACTTCCTAACATATCCTAAATGTTACTACTTTTAAATTAAATATAGTTATGAAAAGAATAGACAAAAAAACCAAGAGAGTTATCATACCAAGATATCAAGTTTACGAAATTGGTTTTTGAGGAAATCTGCAAAAGATCCAATACTTGTAGGATCTGTGACATCAAGTTGATGGAAAACCACATGGCCAGGAAGTGCTAGATCTTTTAATTTATCAACAGCTTCAAGACCTCTCTTCTCTTCTCTTGCTGCCAGCACCACTTTGATGCCATTAGAAACCAATTGCTTGCATATTGCAAATCCAATTCCCCTATTTGCTCCTGTCACAACTGCAACCCTAGAATTCAATAAAATAAACTGTGTTAAAATAATCGGTCTTTGAATCGGATACCGAGTTAAAAAAAAAGTTTATGAAATTTGTAGGTCATTGGATTAGTTGAAGAAAACAAGGCAAATAAAACTAGTAGTACCTGTCTCTTGCTTCTGCCATTGATATGTGAATACAAACTTCTGCAAAATGGACTGTTGTTATGTAAAATAGTTCTTTGCAAAATGAAGAATTATATTTAATAAATTATAATCGAGCAGTGTGAACATCAATATTTATTATAAATGTAAATAATTTCAATTGAGAAAGTAAATAAAATAAAGTAATCTTATGAATTAATCATTTAAAAAGATGAAATTAATTTAAATCAATTAATTATTTCGAAAATCATTTAGTCCATATACAGTTAATCACAATTAATAAATTATAGTAAATAATAATTTCCTTAATTAAAATTAAGATTTATTTTTTATAATATAGATATAACTTAATGTGATATTCTAGACAGAAGAAAAATTATCAACTGCAATTTTTTTTTAAACAGAAGAAAAATTATATTAAATAAAACTAAAAAGATACAAAGACTAGGGGGTTTTATAGCTGACCCAACTACAACCCAAACTGAAATACAAAGTGTAAAGCAAACCTAGTATATTAGACCTATTCTATCCTTTCAAATAATCATCACTCATCAGAAGCGCAATTCAGCGAACCCACATGCGGGTGCGAAACCAAACTATAAATAAAATGAAAGCGAACATTTGCAAAAAAAATAATGTAGGGTATAAAACTGGTCAACGGATGGACCGCCGACACGGAATCCAAATCCATGTATCAACAATTCCCTGAACAAAGCAGCAAGTATAAAAGTTCTTTCGAGCATAACAGTATTGGAGTAAAGACATGTCCTACACCTTGATACCTGCCGATCTTAACAGATCCTAAGAATCAAAGAATCAAAGGTTCAGACTACCAAAACAACCGATTTTAATCCAACACGTAAGAACTCAGATCAAAGGATAAGTTCAATACGTTAATAACCAACAACTCTTTCATAGTGCAAATGCAATTAAATTTCCTGATCTCGTAACTATGTAAGTGCATTCTCAAATTTTATTTATGGAATTTGTTCCATAAAAAAGCAAATGAAAAATAAAATTATGTTAATTTAAGTATATTTTAGGATAGACAACATCAAATATAGTGAAATTGAGTTATATTTTCTTGTATTTTGAGACAAAAAAGATGAAGAACTTTTTTTTTTTATTATATTCAAGAATGGATGAAATACGTAAAATAGTTTTTCTTTAGTTTTATTGTCATTTGTTAATGCACATTTCTTATAGTTTAGTATTATCTTATTCACACTCTATTTCTGACGGTCGTTGTTTCAATTTTATTTCATATTCCTAATACATCTCTTAGATTCAGGGCTGTATATGAGGCAGGGCGAGGAGGGCAGTTGTCTTAGGCCCCAAAAAATAAATATTAGAAAATGTTAAAATCATATACATTTTAATTGAAAAAGGACATATTAAGGAATTGAATATCTCATTTCCTCTAAGCATGGTAAAAACTACCATCTTCAAGAATATTATTTTCATACTTTAGAATTTTATTTTTTTTTAAGAATAGAATATGATATAGAAAATTATCATATTAGGTTCGCCGTAAGCCATCAAAGTCTCATTAACGGCCTGCTTTGATTCTCAGTGCTCGACTATTTTAAGTAGCTTTTACATATGCCTATTTTCTCTTCTCTTCTATCAACTTTAACTGTAACACATGTTTTCAATGAAAATACACGATTCACAACACAATAGTTCCACTGCATACACAATATACTCATAATTCTATTGTTTGATTCTTTGGAGAGCATGGATAATGAAGGTTTTTTCGTACAACATTTCAATGATCGGGAATATGAATTGTCTATTATTCTTCCAATCTCATTCTTTTATATATGCTCACACTTCAGTATTTGATCTTTGTTGTGAAAGTGACTCAAAATTGGAGAAATTGAAGTTTGCTGAAACTGTCAAAATCGGGGCCCAAATTGTGTTGTCCCGAGCCCGATTTTGAGTGGTATTTTTTGTCTGTTGGTTCGACAAAAATCGGTGGCCGAATGGAGGAATTCGGGGCCCAAATTTTCCAGCAGAAAATATAACAGAAACACATTTTTGAGCTGAGATTTGTTCCAATTTTATGAGGGATACTTTTACTATAAATATAGACTTTGTATCAGAGTAAACCTGGAGATAGAGGGGGCTGAAACAAGGGTTTAGAAAAGCAATAACAAAACTACGGTTTGTATAGAGTTTGTCTTTTGGCAACAAACACTAGGGTTTAAGGGTTGATTCACCTTGGGAAACACTATTAGGATTGAGTCTCTTGGTCACTGGAAGAGATTGGGGCTTTGGGTAGAATTAGGCGGGAGACTTATTCTTCTAACCCATTGATATCTCTTTTGTAAAGTTACTCATCATTATAGTGAAACGGAGGGCTGCTCTCTCCCTCAGACTAGGTCAATTTGGACGGAACTGGGTAAACAAATTCTTTTGTGTTCTCTCTTTCTTTTCTCTTGCTGTTTTCTACTTTTACTTGTGATTATAATTGTTCCATACACTTTGTTTTGATTGCTTGATTATCACTTGCACCACACATCAAGTTTCTTATTGGTGTGATTTTCATCGAATTCACAAAAATTGGCGCCCACCGTGGGGCAAGGGTCAAAGGAACCAACCGCGGCATCGATGTGGTTAAAGTTCGAATATTTGTTAATGACAAAGTCTTTGGCTCATCGGAAAGTTCTAAAGCAACAACTTTACTCATTCAAGATGGTAGAGTCAAAATCCATCATGGAGCAACTTGTGGAGTTCAACAAAATCATTGGTGATTTAGAAAACATTAAGTTGCGTCTTGCGGATGCGGGTGCTCTGATGGTGTGGTGGTGTTTAGAGGATGAAGAAGGTGATGTTTCTCACCTTGGGATTGATTCCTAGTGGAGCGGTGGTCGTCTGGAGACACGTTAAACATTCAAATTAGCCTGGAGAGGCGGTGATAAGAATACTCATGATCAGTCTGGAGAGGCGGAGGTAACAATACTCATGATCTACCTGTTGAGGTGGAGTTTTAAGGTTGAAGACATAATGGGATGCACACATTTGCTAGTTGAGAGGTTGGAAGCTCAGCTTGAGGTGAAGTTGAACACACCGGTAACGGTACGGCTATGGAGAACCTTGGGTGCTATGCTCTAGTGGTGAGCAAGGAATTTCTTCATGACGACGGAAGACATTCCGGAGGTTGAAGAATGTATAGCACGACTCGTGGGATTACCCTAAAAAAAGGCCAATGGTGATTGGATGCAAGTTGATCTTCAAGGAAGCGGGAGATATCCTGTGTTGGAGAGGTTATGGTGAATGCTTGCGGAGCTACCTAAAATTCCTAGTGTAGTTGGACTGCAAGGACTTTCGAGAAGGAGGAAGACATTCTGATGGCTGAAGAGGTTAAGGTGTGTACTTGTGGAACTACCTAAAATTCCTTGAGTAGTTTGAACACAAGGATCTTCAAAAGGCTGGAAAGCATTCCAATGGTTGAAGAGGTTAGGGTGTAAACTTGTGGAGCTACTTGGTGTAGTGGGAAGCAAGGGAAAGAGCAGCATGGTGGTTGATGTTAAATTGGCATCATCACTAATTTAGAGTCAAGGTGGAGATTGTTGTGAAAGTGACTCAAAATTGGAGAAATTGAAGTTTGCTGAAACTGTCAAAATTGGGGCCCGAATTTTGTTGTCCGGAGCCCGATTTTGAGTGTTGTTTTTTGCCTGTTGGTTCGACAAAAATCGGTGGCCCAATGGAGGAATTCGGGGCCCAAATTTTCCAGAAGAAAATATAACAGAAACGTATTTTTGAGCTGAGATTTGTTCCAATTTTATGAGGGATACTTTTACTATAAATATAGACTTTGTATCAGAGTAAACCTGCAAATAGAGGGGGCTGAAACAAGGGTTTAGAAAGGCAACAACAAAACTAGGGTTTGTATAGAGTTTGTCTCTTGGCAACAAACACTAGAGTTTGAGGGTTGATTCACCTTGGGAAACACTATTAGGATTGAGTCTCTTGGTCACGGGAAGAGATTGGGGCTTTGGGTAGAATTAGGCGGGAGACTTATTCTTGTAACCCATTGATATCTCTTTTGTAAAGTTACTCATCATTATAGTGAAATAGAGAGCTGCTCTCTCCCTTAGACTAGGTCAATTTGGACCGAACTGGATAAACAAATTCTTTTGTGTTCTCTCTTTCTTTTCTCTTGCTGTTTTCTACTTTTGCTTGTGATTATAATTGTTCCATACACTTTGTTTTGGTTACTTGATTATCACCTGCTTCACACATCAAATTTGTTATTGGTGTGATTTTCATCGAATATACAACAATCTTCTTTGTTCTTGTATAAACTTACGAGGTAAACCACCTGGTGTTCTTTTCATGTTAAGTTTCTCTCCACCTGGAATGAACTCTATTTATTGTGTGATTTATCGCTACTCTTTTCTCGCCTGAATTTGTATTCTGTTTAGTATTGTTTGTTATATAAACTTAATATGAGATGTCGATGGTGGATTTCCGTGTTGTATCATTTGTTATGCCTAGGTGAGCACCTTGAGTATTATTCATGTTCGATCTTGCTATAGGGTCAATCTAATGCATTTAATAGGAAAGTTGTTCTTCAGACATCTAGTGTTAGCTCGTGGGCGCCCTGAACTTGCAAAAATACCGCTAACAACAATTAACTATTGTATACTACAAATTGGTAGTTGATTGTCGTTCCTTCTAATGATCATTAATTGCACATTGAGTATTATGTAACCAAAAAAAAGAAGCTTCTATAGACAAAGTGACCAACATCGATGAAACTCACAAACTACGAGGTCCCTGATATAAATTCGGTTAAAAATGATCAACTTAACAATTTTAGTATTGTCAATAGAACTAGACTCTTTTTTAACAGCAATTTAAATATAGACTTAGTCTACTGTTAAGTCATTTCTTCTATTATGTTAGTAAAAGTTTAATTATTATATCCATATTAGTCAAAGTTTAATTATTATATCCATAGTCTAAATAGGTAGCTCATGTGGCGACATTTTTTATGTCACTGCGCTATACAAGACCTAATATTGAAGTGAAAGGCGTTGGCAATGGTATCTTTGTTGGAACAAGGGTGTTTCACAAGTCACCTATTGAGTTTTGACAATAACATGGTATTAAAAATAATCAATTGGATATGCTAAACAATTTGTTCAAGTGTGCAGGATCCATAATCAAAGTACTATTCTTAGAGATTCTGATTGAACAAGTTCAAGAGCAAAGGAATTTATTTGAAGCTTAAAGCATCTGGAAGAATGAGTCTGAAGAACTGCGTCTGAAGAAACGAGTCTGAAGAAGAGCTCCTGAAGACACGTCATCAGAAGCAAGAACATTAGAAGCACTGATCATCAGAAGCATATCTCGCCAGAAGCTACTTCACCAGAGTTGACAAAGGACAGTGTACGAAGTGTACGGCCACGAACTCTGCAACCACCTTCTCTGCAATGTTTGTCTCTACAAC
>Ga0228710_1003042_pt1 | contig 26684 bp, 11 predicted proteins | sample MedpolnodulmetaG_FD_177995 | JGI IMG/M metagenome (GOLD analysis project Ga0228710, IMG submission 177995) | Root nodule microbial communities from Medicago polymorpha collected in Santa Monica, California, United States - pink nodules | ecosystem: Host-associated > Plants > Roots > Nodule... | reverse complement strand
TGCTTGGATAGCGGGAGCTAATCTCCGTTATCGTTTCTTGGAGTCTTAGATTAGGCTCTGATTAGGACGTCGGTCTTTATGTTTTTGTTGGATTTATTTGTTATTGAGATTTGACCCATATGTCGGGGTTTGGAGATTTTATATGATGATGTATATTGATCTCATGGCATGTATACTTTGGAGATGTATGATTTATATCCGCTGCGACTGTTGAGAAATTTTATATATGCATGTTGGAATTTGTTTTGTTGAAAACGTAGCGTCTATTTCTTATATATGTTTTATTCGCGTGTTTTATCGCTTTAATAGAAATAGGGCGTTACAAAGTACAATCATGTATGCGAATAGAATTAACTAAATCATGTCAATCTAAAACATTTAAATTCCTTAATCAATCTATGAGTATGATTGGGTTATGCAACACTAATATATAGTAGAAAGGAAAATAGGTGACTTTATTATTATTAGCAAGAAAAAGTAATGATGTTAAATTTTGGTTTTTTACTGACTTTCTACATCCATTAAGGCTAAAGCTCTGTCAATTTAAAGTGTCATATTTACTGAAAAACCTAAAGTCCTAATTTTTCAGTAACCCATATCTTTTTTACTTCAAAACTTGAATTTGATCTTATAATTTACCAAAGAGTTAGATTTATTTTATGGTTTGATTTGATTTTTAGACCAATTTATGTATAAATCAAAAATCCCCCATTGCTATGTTGAACATGTATTTCGTCTCATTATTTTGAAAAGCCATAATACCATTTTTTTTTATACATTGGAATAGTGCTTTGTTTCAAATTTCATCTTTGATGAGTCTAGGTCCTAACATCAAAAGTGATAACTTTTTTGGATGAATATGTTTAAAGAATGCATAGGGGTTATAGATTTTCCTAATAAGGTCTTCTTTCCATACAAATTGTGAATACAAAAAGAACTTATAATAAAACTATTCTATTTTTAAAAAAGTCTACACTCGCCTCTTCATTAAGATGTTATAACTTCTCAATTTAGAGAGGATATATAATTTGCTTTCATAATGAGAGCTGCAAACTGCAAAAATGAAAGAGGGTGATAGAAATTGAATGAATACCATCAAATGATAGGTTCTGAAGTAAACATCAATTGTTGTTTTTAGCTTTAGTTATGTGTGTTTGTCGTGTTGAAGTTTGGAGTAATTAGCGTATATTCGACATTATAGGAAGCCAGAACTTGGCAAAATTTGGTTGTTTATATTTGTGTCTCAAATCTTAATACTTTTTTTTAATGATTTAGCGGGAAAAAATCCAGCTTTGCATGAAAATTTCTTGAGTTTGAGTTTTAACTATTAACTTTTGGATGATTTAGTGATCTGTTGAAAAAATCTAGGTTTAAACTTTATTTCCTGAGTTTGAACTTCAGTATAAGTTTTGTATGATTTAGTGAGAAAAAAAATCCAGCTTCATGTATAATTAAATGAAAAGCATAAAATGATGTATAGCAGAAATTTGACAAATTACCTTTGCATATGGGGAAGTTAAAAATGAAGAGGTTAAGTAGTGTAGTTGGTAGTAGCAAACAATCCCTCATATTCCTTTGCATTTGTTGTCTCTTTAATCATATTTTTTCTCTTGTAATAGCTTTTATAATAATCCCCCTCCTTTTTCTTCACTATATTATGCAGGGAGAGAGGATGAAAGAAAACATCTGAGAATTCCAAAGGAACATGTTGACTATTGAACCTACACAATGAGGTTATGACAGGAGTAAGATCTGGCAAAGCATGAAAAACTAAGCGGAAGGAAGGAATGCTGGCAACAAAGCTGTATAAATAAATACGAATTGTATGAATAAATAATTAAAATCTTATAGGTTTTATACGGGGAAGGTTACATTCTGCCACTGACACAGCCTTGACATTGCATTTTTCTGACACTGTTACTGACACAACTGCACTGCCATTCTCCTTAGAACTTGCAACTGATTTCCAATTCAAATCTGGGCGCCAAAATCCTTTCACCAAAACACCATGTAAAAATTATTTATTATTGATAGAAAATCAAATAAGACAAAAAGTCTCTTAAGATGACCTAGGGCTGGACAAACAATTCATTACCGCCCGAAACCGAGCTACCCAGCCCACTTAAAACCGAAACGGGCGGTTAAAACGGGTTGAGCAGGTCAAACGGGTCAAAATAGTTGGTTTGAAATGGTTAACACAGGCTCGGTTCGGTTTCAGTTTTTAGGCCCTACGGAACCCGCAGCTGTCCGGCCCAACATTTATATAATTATGATTAATTAATTAATAAATACAACCCCAACCAATACAGGTGAGAGCTCACATGCTTAACCACCTTTTTGGCTTTTTCTCATGACTTCTTTTTTGTTCACAATATCATCTCTCAACAACTACCTTTCTCTCTTCTCTCTTCCAGACTACCCTTTTCTTTTTTCTTTCTTCCAAATTCCTTCCTCTTCCTTCTTCACCACAATTCTTTTCCAAACTCTATCATATGTGAGTACCATTCTCTTTTTCTTCAACCCAAATTAATAAATGTAGCTTTTACATCAAATCTGCTCAATTAAAATTTGTAGATCTACACAAGATTCAACATATGATTCAAAGAAGAAGACAATCTTCCACCACAAGCTTTTACCTTTTTTTTTTAATTAATTGTTGGTTGTATAAGTTGAAATTCAAAACTTTGATGTTTATTTTTGTTTGTAATTTTGTATGTGAGTATTGCTGCTGAATTGCTTTTATCTTTTCGATTATTATTCTTTTCTTTTCATTCTCAACCCAAATTCTGGATGTGTGAAGCTATTTTTTTTTTTAACTAAATTTTGTTTAAAGCTAAACCGATGTTATCCATCTGAATCACCGTGTAAACCGTTAAACCGAAACCGCTTAAACCGAACTACATATATGAGCGGAAACGGACTATGATATTGCAACCGTCGGTTGAGTCGGTTCCGACTTTTCGGACCGATTTCCGGTCCGAACCGACCGTTGTCCAGCCCTAAGATGACCTAAGATGCATCGAATTTAGATAAATAACATGTATTAAAATCATTATCCCATTAGGCTGACACCATCTATGACCTAACCCAATTAACTGGGCCACTACCTATTAAAAACTTTTCTTTGAAAAAATTAAACCAAAAATGTACCGTCATTAGAATGCTAGCATATTCCAAGGCATCATCCTTGTCCTTATCCTTGATAAAAGAAATTCATTAAATGCTAGAGGACAAAAACGTCCCATTGGGTTGGATGAATAGTGTATGAGAGTAGAAAACATCACGTCGCATTAAATGGAAGACTCTGAGAAGCCTTGGAGGAAAGTGTGAACAATACTTCAAAGTTTAACTCAATATTGAAGATATTGATGATGATTTTGATGATTGTGACTTTTGTAACGAAGATAGACATGAACATGAAGAAGTGTTTTGGGTTTTATTTTTATTTTATTTTTTTGATTTCTTTATTTTTTTTATTTAAAAATTGATTTTTTGGTTTTTAAATTTTTTTTAATTAATTAATTACACAGCGTTGAATAAGTTAAAATTGACCAAAAGGACCAAACATTCAAATGGCTAAATCTTATGGGCCAAAATTGTAATTTTTGTATTTAGGAAAACAAAATTGCAAGTTTTTGAAAGTTAGAAGTGGAAAAGGGCATGGTTCAACAAAGTCATATTGAATAAAATTTGAATTCCGACACATGAAAATCCTGGCTGCTATATCTCCTCATTTCAACGCCAAACCTTCAATCGATCTGCTAATTCCTCACTCTCAAGCCAAACCATCAAGCGTCATCCACGATTTCTTCATTCTTCTCCGTCGGCGGCGCAATTCCTTCTTTATGTTTGTAGGTAACCCTAAAACTGCTATTGCTATTACTTTTTCCATGATTTTCAGCATGTTTTGTTTTATCACCGTTTGTTACTTTGTATTTTGAAGCAGAGTAAAATACAAAGCTAGGTTTTAAGTTTTTTTCATTTTTTTTTAATTACAAAAGTATCTACTAGTAGTCACTTAAGGATTCCGTTAAAATGGGTATCAATTAGTTTTCTGCAACTATTTCTTTAGCAATTAATCGATCTCACGAATAAAATAAAAAATGTACAATAAAGTTGGTTGTGCATGTCCGCCTGACTTAGCTTAGTTGGCAGAAACATTGCATAAATTATGCAGGGGCCGGGGCTCGAACCCTGGACAGCCCACTTTTCCACATTTAATTGTGTGGCTCTGGCCATTAGGCTAGTAGACCAAAAAAAAAAATTTGGTTGTGCATACATGTGAAATTGATTTAAAAATCATTATTGGCTTGCTACTACCGTAGATGCTCTGACTAATCCATTTCTTTTCTTAATTATAACTATTTTTTTATTTTTATTGTTCAGTTTAGATAAATGCAATCCTCGATTTTGCTTCGATGCAACCGTTCAAGATCAGATGCTATTGTTGGTCAATCAGTAATATTTGTTCTGTCTCAACGTCGACCGTGATTTCCTTGATTAATTAGGTGAGATCACAATGTTTATGTTACCATTGTTGTTAAAGAGTTTGACAGCAGTTGAGAGATAACACAAGCGTTTATAATTGGGGTAATCCTCACCTTGTAAGTCGTCGGTTTTGTGAAGTTGTGTTATGTTCAACCACAATTTATAAGATTTGTGACGTTTTTTGGGTCACCATTTGCATCCATTGGGATTTTGAAGTTTGTTGCTTCGGTGGTTATGTCCTTAAAGAGTTTTTCATTAGAAATTTCATTTATCTTATCCTTTTGTGTTAACTGATCCTTGATGGGATTGTATTTGGAATTATGATAATTTTTTCGGATACATGCTTTGTTGGTTATGTTTGGTCTCTTCATTATACAACTCTTCCTTGTAAGTTTTGCGCTTTGACTCGATCATGCTTTTCCACTATTTAACGATGAACCTTTTGAATTTTTTTTCAGCTATCCTTGATGGCACTTCCACGTATTTCCCATGACAATAGATTATTGAAGCCCTTGCAGATTATTTGCTTCAATAGAAATAAAGGAACTTGATTTAAAAGACAAGTGGATACACATGAGGAAGAAGATGATTTGAAGAACAAATGAAGGAAAACAAATGGAAAACATGAAATGGAGTAACATAATTTGAAGGAAGCACAAATGGAGAAACATGACATGAAAAACATATGGAAAAACAAAGGAATTAGACGCGCCGAGGTTACTCAAATAGAAGAGAATTAAGTGATGTTAACATGTCATATATACACAAATACTCATATAGCTTGACCATTTGATTTGTGTAAATTTATATAAAACCCGACTCTTTTGTAACGTTGTCACATAATAGTGAAATCTCAATCAAATATCTCTTCCTTTGTTATATTGTTACATAATAGTGAAATCTCAATCAAATATCTCTTAATCTGTTATAAATAATTCATATATGTAATAGTGAAATCTCAGCAAATATCTCTTTATTTATTTGTTAATTCATAGATGTTTCAACAAAATCTTTCATGTATCTTATCTTTACAAAATTTTAAGCTGACACAGCCACAAATACCATAGCTAGAATGCATGGTATAGAGGTAAATAGTGTCTCAAGAATCTGGTTATGTGTGACAGGAAAACATGTCAAATATAGCTCTTGAATTTGAAAATGGTCGATGTTGAGTTGGGCTTTGAATTCTCACGTTGGAGGACAAATTCAGCTATTGTATTGCATTTAATTCAATACATTAAGTTACGAATCTTTTGCTAGTTACAAATTCTAGTACAGTTACTTATCTTACTTATTTACTTTCTTACAGCTATTGTATTGCATAGAATTCCATTGCTTTGAATTCTCACTTTAATACAGAAAGCTCTAAATTGTTTCCATTAACTTATACTTTAAACATGATCACAAATATGATGTATATTGGCCAATGTTACTGCCCTTCGTTTTCTAATGTACCTCTCCACACTCACCAGATTAGAATACTCTTCTATATCATTTTTCTTGTAATCTAATTCGAAATGAAAAATATTGACACATGCTTTGAAGTCCAATAACTATTTTCTTTTTAAAAGGAAAACGAATAATTCACCCTCCGGAAACTAATTTTTTTGTTTTAAAATCCATATTCATTGTTTTCGAACTTTAATTAAAAACACAATCAAGGGAAAGTGTAGCACCACCAAAACAAAAACAAAAAAACAATTCAAATAGGATGTAGATTAATCAGAAGCTATTTCCTCTTTTATTATTTTCTTTACCGCATTATAAATATTAATTAATTAAATATGTTGAAAAATAAATAAATGCTATGCATCAAACCGTGCACATACACTAGTTATTTTACAATTCCACGGTGTGACAGCCTATGAGACAGACTCAAGATACACTTATACATACACAAATTTTATGTGAGAAAAAATCATGTATATCACTGGTTGAATGATTTCCTGCAGTGGAGATAGTATCATATTTTAGGAACTTGACCTTCCTCAGATGGTGTTAACCACACACTGGTTAGGTAATCCAAACTTCTTGTTGTACTTGTGGCCAATTTGTTTCCTCCAAGGGTCATTATGTAACTTGTAGTGTAAAACCTTGTTTAATACAAAAACTATGGTCAAAAAGTGATATAGAGACAACACACCAATAAATTGCATAGTATATTAATTTCTACTTTGCACATAATGTTAATGACACAGCATCATGCTTCTGTTCCACAATAATTGATCTTTCGAAAAGCATAATGTGTTAAAGGTTCTGTTAGCTTGACTTCAGAAGAGTTGTTTCTACATTTATTTTTTTGAAGAAGCTAAACTAGTCCACCCAAATTGACACTGAGAAGAATCAAACCTGAGACCTTGAGGAGGAGCACACTCCCAAGTCTCAAGCCAATACCACCAGGTCAACCCAAGTGGGTTGAGTTGTTTCTACATTGAAAACAATATTGATTTTTTTTCTCTCTTTTTTCAGCCTCTAGGGAGGGAGCATTCAATCAGCATTTTGTGCAATCAATTTGAATTTTTTGTGCTTCCGACTTCATTTTCTCTATATGTCTACAAGTTCTGGCATTTAGTTGCACCATTGATTCTAGAATAGTTTTGACAAAGGAAGATAAATACCTGTATTAAAGTGGTGGTGACATCATCCTCTGTCAATTTTAAAAATTCAACTGCCCAATCATCAACATGTCCAAAAGCAGCTTTTTGCCTTTCAGCTTCAAGCAAAATAGAATCACGATACAAGAATCTTTGCCAGATTTTCTGAACATTTGCTAACTTCAAATTGATTTCTGTCTCATTGAACCCCTGCATATCACCAACCATTCATACAACAACTATATGCAAAGGCTCTGGATTTACACTGTATGAAATCAACTATGCAATGCATAAAAAAGGGGGGCGAAATGAATACCCGAAGAATCTTTATCATGTTTGGAATTTCATCTTCTGGTATTCGAACAGCAAAGCTATCATAGTTGAGTACATTTTCGTATGGTAAGAAAATCCCATCCTACAGAACAAGGAAACAAAACAGAAAAAGTTCTATAATTACCATCATTGATGATTTCAGTTCAATCATTTAGTAACTGACTATCAACATGAAGAAGATAGTTTCAATTAGCCTCTTTCATCACTATACCAATGCTCATGAATCGTTTTTAGAGTACTAATGATAAGTGAAGCCACAATACTATGAAGATGAATCACAAACTATATCAAATTTCCTTATTTTACAAAGCTTGTTCGCTAGATAACAAAGCTAGCTAGAAACACAATTAATAAAGAGCTTACAAAGCCATCTTTTAAATTAATTCCTGGGGAAAAAAAGAGCACAACCTATTACCTGAATGACCACTGGGATGCATCCTTGTAAAACACTGTCTTCCATGCGTCCACTCCAACCATCTCCAGGAAGCACCCCACAGAAAACAGAGCTTGCTATATCTGCATGATAGTTATCAGAACGTAGTGGGGTCACAATGACATCTTCTGCATGTTGTTTCCCTAGTTTTCCATCCTTATTGGGGCTTGAGCCAAACTCTGCTGCTAACTTCTGTCTTATACCCATACTATACCTGCATCATATTTTAAACTGGGTCTTCTATAAAATTACAAAAATATATCAAAACTTGAAGTAACCTATGTTTACACACAATATACCTAACAATGCTTGTTCATACAAATCTTCGGGCAACAGTATGTCAAGGTTACTAACAAGAGACAATGTGAACATACTTTGAACATAAAATGTGTATCATGAACAAACTAGAAACTGCAGTTTTCTAGTAAACTTACGAGTCTTCTGGTCTCCCATGCGGGTAAGCTGGTCCCAAATTCCCGTTGAAGAAAAACAGCGTCTTCCGCTTGTCACGGGGCCTGAAAACAAATCAAACCATGGTTACATTATTCAATTTCAAGAACTATATAAATAGACCAGTAGCTTCAAGCATGACCAGGAAAAGCAACTATACCAAGCCCAAAATTTTGAAGTCAACATGTTTGCATCAGGAACTTTCCAAGCAGGAAGCACGAGATCTTTGTCAGGGTCAAAGCATGGATGAATGCCTCTTCTGTGAGTTGAAATCTTATCCCAGTTATCAGCCCAATAAGCTGTGGTTGAATGGTTATGTTTTGCATTCGTGTTTCCCCAGTGCACTAACATCATGCTGTTCCATATTTCCTTAGGGGCATAACAAGCACCTTCATCCCATGAAAAAAACTGCCTTCAGAGACAAAAATGGAACTATTAGCGCTTGCTTCTTACAAGAGAATACAATAGGCATTACTCCCTCCGGAATGAAATATAAGCAAAAATGGTAGTAGAAAGGTCAATGTATGTGGTTAAGAATTTAGTATACATGCATCAACTTTTCAACACCCTTTTTGCTTATAATTCATTCTGGAGGGAGTACTTAGAAAAAATTTCAAGCCATAGAATAAACGATTCCCCTGGCACATACCCAGATGTGGTCCCTTCCTGATGAGCGATTCCAGTACGGATACTGCTCAAGAATGTGATAGTGTGCGTTCTGATAATATTCCAAAGTAAGTGAGCTTCTCAACCCATGATGCCTCTGAAATTGTTCAAGAAAAGGTGAGAAACATTAATATAAAACATGGAATATGTAGCCAAGACTACGTAGATGTATCCAATTACATATTCCAAAAGATCTACGATCCAAGAGTAACATAATCTGAGAATTTATGAAAATAAAGAACAAACAAGTAACGAATGACTGGAAGTACTTTTATAAATCCATCCAAAAAGAGGAAAAGAAACATGGAACTAATGTTTAGTTTGTTTCCATTTTTAAATTTTTTAAATTACTACTTAGGCACATCAACATAAAGTAAATCCATGTACATCATAACATCAACATTAGTAAGGATTTCATCCAACTAATCATAGATTTTGTAATTCAGAAACATCTGAAAGCGCTGCTAACATGCACAAGCATGAAACACTAAATCACTGATGCAGTCTACCTATAGATAATTCATATGCAGTAAATATAGCAGTTAATAAAATATACCTCCATACTCAAGTGAGGAGCATCATCAGCACGAGTTATGATGCATGAATCAAGAACAGGAACAAAGAAAAAATCTGCTTCTTCACCATTTAGAGTTCGATGAGGGCTAGCTAACAAACTCTCATAAATTGCCATCTGCAGAGTTGCAGGCCCGCGACATAAATATATTGCAAAAGAAATAAAAATTTACTAGCTGAAATGCTCGTGAAATAAAATTCATGGAATACCTGAGCTCCGTACAGGTGCTCTGTCCATACTGTTGCATTATTGCCATCATAAATTCTATTTACACACTCTAACTTGAAATGGCGTCCCTAAATAACAAAAAAGAATAAATAAATTTAAAATAGAAAAACATCAAAAATTTCTCTTGAGCTGTAATCAAGAGAGTTAACACTTAGATTATCCTCACCTCCAGTAGTAGGCTGTTGTACTCAGAGGGCAAATCGTAAATATATATAAGAGGCCTTTTCTTTGCCACCACAGCATTGAGATTGATTAATTTTTCACTAACATGAATATTGTCAGGAACATCAACCCGAGCAGGACGGAGCCAACTAGGCCACTCTCTTATAGAAGATATCACAGATGGTGTACTGCAATCTGCTCCATACCAGCCATTATCACACTGAAAATAAACCTTTATTCAATTTATCTATTGATAATGGATGGAAATGAACAGCGTCACACTGAAAATATACGGCATTAAGCTTATCTACAGCAATCGAATGGAAATAAAATACGATTTATATTGCACAAAATGTGAGTAGTTTCATTCTATCCTACTACTGCTTTCCTTGAGAAACTTATCTATATGATTTAAATGAATTCCTGGTTGTGGTATGGTTTGTAATGTAGTGTTTTGTGTACTTGCTGTTTCTGTGTTGTATTATTATTGGTTGAATCCTTCTATATGCTTACGGTCCTATATTTATTTTCAGTTGTCCCAGTTAAAGAATCTTAAATTGGGGACTCATGCAACATCTTTTAAACTGTTGAAATTTTAGATTCTGTATTAGGTTTTAAAATTTTATTATTAAGTAAACTTTTACTAAAGTTTACATAAATCATTAATAATTTCTAATTGAAACATTATCTCTCTTCCAGGGTTATTCTCCTACATCTTCAGGTTATTTGATCACAAAATAATGATTGTAGTCAGCATCAATATTTAAAGGGATGAGACTTTTTCATCATGAATGTACCTAAAAACTTGAAGGAAAACAAAAAAAAAACTGCATCAAACAAGTTTTAGTAGTAATTTGTTTACTACAAACCAGCCAATCCATGGCTGCAAAGGAAAATAATAAATGGCTAAAAAAGAACTTCTTCAAGTAAACCATTGAAACGCCAAAGATAGGTGCCATATTATTAAACAAAAGAATCACCTGACAAAATCCACCACGACAATGGCCATGTCCGGAGCACTGATTAATGCAAACAGATTCAACCGGCACTTCACAAAATCGGCCCCAAAGACCGTCATATTTGCAATCACATTCCTCTTTGAATTTTATCTTTCCAGCGTATGCTTCAGCTGGGTCTACATTACACCAACCTTGTATACTACTATTAGTTGTGTACACATCTTTATCAACTATTGTCCAATTCACTATTTTTGGAGCACCGGGTTCAGAAGGTGGACTGAAACAGATTTAAGGTGTGTGACTTGAATTGTAAATGGAGAAAATAAACTAGAGAAAGAAACAGAATACAAGTAATTCAATTTTACATACTTAAACTGAAACCCACATGTCTCTGCCAGTGGTCGAGATGGATATTTTGTTCCTTCTCCACAAAAGCACATTGCCCTTGTTTTGTCGCAGTTGGCTGGGCATATTGATACAACCCATCGCCCAAATGGCGCCTCTGGTGATCCTGGGAAGTTGCATTCTAACTCCAGTCTGTTGCTGCATCCATCTCCTGTCAACTCAGAAAATAGTATGATTTTTTAAATCAAATAACAATTATGTTTTGGCGCAATCATCAAACATATTCAAAAAATGGTAGCATAGCAACAATTTATAAGCTAATATGTTTGTGTTCAGAGAACAATTCTGCTCAATATATAAGCAAACTGATATGCCATGCAAGATTCAGGGAATTCCGACTTATGAAAACAGAAACGTCTGATAAACCAGAATAAATTAAGAGTATTTTCATTTCTGATTTAGCAACTCTTATTTTGTTCTTTCATCCCAACTTCCTTTGTAACATAACAAAAGAAAGGTTCCTATGGATATGCAGAATTATATTTAGAATCCATTCCCACTTATTCAGCACTAGAAGAATCTTACATCTAAATGTGTCAGGGTTTCACAAAGATAAAAATAGTAGTACGATCCCAAAAAAAAAAGTTACATGTCAGCCATTAGTTGGTGGAATAAATATTGCAGGAAATATATCAAATAAAAACACAAAAGCTCGTTATCTAACAAAAACTCTTCATTTGAGAAAATGATTTTAGGCATGTTTGGGACTAATAAAAACTATGTGCGTCCTTAACATGGTGATTATGTCTGATTTACTAGTTAGTAGTTACCACAGAATGTGCATGAATATCAATGTCCTAATAAACTCTACAATTCTGATCATCATTGTATTAAGAGAGTAGATAAACGATATGAGAAAGCTAGAACTACAAGTTTAACAAAATGAGTAATCTTCTCCTATATGCAGCTTCTGATCAAACATTCGTTATGTACCATGTATATAAATTGGAATAAGGAACAGAACTAACCAGCATAACCATGAAAACATCGGCATTGTCCCAACTCTCGATTACAAACCCCCTGGCCACTGCAATCGTTTTTGCAGTCATTACCGCCTATTATCTGTAACCAATCATATTATTAAGCAGAAAATTTTACTTTTGGTAACCAGATATCAACTCAATGCCAATAACAATTAACAATCAACTTAAATTAACAAAAAAGAGTGGCAACCTCAGAAATGTTGACTTCTTTTGTAATAGAGTCGCAACCTGCAAGCCATCGACCAATCTCAGCCTTCCACGGTGCACCCTTATACGCAACCGAATCATGCGAGTCAGCTAAGAACTGATGCTTCAAATCAATTGCAGGTTCATCCCATTCCCAACCACGCTTACTTATCAATTCTGCCGATGCATTAGTTGATATACACGAATCCGAAGCTAGTTTAAAATAGTTTAAAGAAGGCGTCAAAGGGAACAAGAACAAATGAATTACAGAAACCAATGCTAAAGCCGATGCAATTGTTGCGGCAAGAGACCAAGAACACCTCCAGGTTTTCATGGAGAACGAATCTAACAGGTCTCTTGCCATTCCCCCGAATCGAAACACTACAAAACAAAGTTGTCTAGTTCACGAATCTCTCTTGACATCATAACCTGAAACAACATAAATAAAAATATAATGGTGAAGTATTATTTATAATGACCTTAATCATAATCATAGAGGCATAACATTGCAAAGTGCAATTAGGCTTAAGGATGTGTTTGGATTGGCTCATTGGAGCTTATCTACTTACATAAGCAGCAGCACCTTTGAGCTTATTTTTAAATTTTGGTAAATTAAGTAAGGGTCATGAAAAGAGGATAAAAATAAGAAGAAAGAGTCTAAAAACCTATTTAAGTAATGAATGAAGTTGAATAAAGAAAGGAATTAATGATAATATATAACGTGAATTCTGACAATGGCAAAGTGTTGAGTCACCTTTGTTCACGGATCTGAATCGAAAACAGAGAATCTCATTCACTCAGACTCACCAATGTTGAAGAAGAAGTAAGGGACGTTTTCGAATGCAGGCTTCTAAAGGGTAGGGTGGTGATGATTTTGGTCAATTGTGAACAAGAGTTCAATTATTATTTAAAGGGGTCCCATTCACCAAAATGTAACTATGTAACATTCTCATTTTTTTTTTTGAGGGAATGTAACATTCTCATTATTGAGTTTAGCTTTCATTCATTCGTTGAAGGGAGTATTTATTTAATATTTTTTGGTATAAAGGGAAAAACATTGAATTTGTTGGGGTTTTCTATTTTCGTTTATGTAACGTGGTGTCCAAATATTCATACATCATTGCTTGCCCTGCCGGCAATCAACCGTCCTCATCTCAACTTATACCTGTAACTTGCTAAATGTCTAAATTCATCGTTTAAGTTGTGGAATATATAATATAAGGAATATTTTATGGTGAAGTCGTGAAAATGATTTTTTGATGAAGTTAACAATATAACATCAAAAGTGTAGTGAGTCAAAAGTTCAGTCCTCATAGTATCATCAATTCAACATATTAACAAGACTACACTTAATCTAATTTTGTCCTACCTTGTTTTAAGTGTAACACCCCACAAAGTGTAACACTTAAGACTATCACATAATATCATCAAATCTGTTTGCATGTTAAAGATGTCAACGATAAAATAGTACATGTAAGTCCAAGATGTTGCAAACATTACTGGATGAATTACTATTGATCATTAATCAGTAATCAACCATTTAAAAATGAATCAAACATTAAAATCAAAATTAACTTTTTCAAAAAAGTTAGTTTCCTGACCGCACCGTAGAAGCTCCCGGTATATAAACCCTTATCTATTGATTGGCCAACTTTAGTGTTTATGAAACATTTAATATTGAGGTGGTTGGTCAAAAAATGATTTCTTACTCAAAAAATAATCTTATTATTTTTGAATTCAAGCTTAATTTTAAAGATATATATTTCATCAACAATGTTATAAATCAAGTGATCAATCAATTTTGTTTTAAATTAAGGTTGAGTATACATCTATAAACCTTAGTTTAAGAGCGATGGATATTTGAACATATGAACTTAGTATTAAACGTCCAAGTAAACTCTTTTTAACTGAGTTTGATAAAAATATAATCATGGCGTAGATATTTTATGACTTAAATGATCAATTTGTAATGAAAATAAATTAAATGATTGATTTGTTATAAACATCAAACACAAATGATTGTGGATGGTATTTGACCCATTTTTTAATCAACATGTAATACTACCTTTTACAAATATTTTGAGTTTAATTAGTGTACTTTGTGTCGATGTACGGTTATTTTAATCATGTGTTGTCGCATCAATTAACAAATATGACAACTCATTTTATTTTTTTGAGGAAAAATATGACAACTTATGTGATTTCATATTTATTAATTGACATAACAACACATCACTTGTTGCATGTGTAAAATAATTCTACACTGACAAAGTATATTAATTAAATTTTGAAATTATATATATACACACCACGATGTAACAAAATTTTGCATATGAATCCAATGATGTGTTGTCACATAAATTAATAAGGTATAACAAGTCGTGCATTTCTAAATTACTAAATGATGTAGCAATACATCACTCAATGCAAGTATAAAATAATCATACACTAACAGGTTATACTAATCAAGTTATATTTTATCGCTGCATGACGGCCTTGTACGATCTAGACGATTGATTTCAGTCAATTATGGACGGTCAACAACACATATTAATTGATTGATGGTTCAGATTAAGAGCTGGACGAAAGGCATGAGAGGATCTGCCCCTATGATGTCACTCTTTTAGGTTGATTCATAAAGTGTCTCTACAAATACATATACATATACATGTGTATGTATGAAGATACATACATTTGAGAATCAACAAATAAAAGTTTTAAAAATCAGATTGGACTGGCCGATCGAACCGGTCAGAACGTGAACCGATGGCATATCTGGTTCGAGTTCTATGATGGATCGGGCATGAATTTAAATCGGTGTGACTCAGTCAAAACTGATCAAAACCAATGACTCGGTCGGTTTGTCAAACCGGACCAGATCAATGCATCAGTCCCGAGTTAAAAAAAATAAAAATAAAAAATAGATGAAGAAAATGAGACAGGCAAGATGGTCTGCAGTGGATCCGAAGAAGGGAAATAACAAAAAAGCAATTGTGTAAATTTGTTGAATAACATCATAAATTTAATGGGAGGGAGATGCTTGTGGAACTTAATCCAAAATATTAAAGGAGGTGAGATGGATTAGACTAGTTACTAGTTAGAGAGAAACTTGAAGAAAAAGAAGAAAAAAAAAGAGAAATAATCATCATATGAGATGGAGGACAGCGTGCAAATGTTAGAACAAAAGTAGGGTTTTCTCACTTGTTTGTCTTTTGTATTACCCTTTTCTTTTGTTTTCTTGTATTTTTACCATATTTTGGCCTTTTCTTATTTTATGTAACGAATTGCTTTCTTATTTTATTATTATATTTTTTTTTGTACAAAAGCCTTTTTATTTTATTTTTTAAAAAACACAAAGGCCTTTTTATTCGTTTTGAAATGAATGTTGGTCTTTTTTATGGTAGTCGCTTTGGCAATTTTTATTTATACAAAGTGTGCTTGGCTTTTCTTTCAATTAATATGGTTTTATAAAAACATTAAATAATAATTTGAAAATTATATTTTTACATTTATATTTAAAAATATTTTTATATTTATATTTATTTTAATTTAGAATATTGTTTTGAAAGGTTTATATTTTAAATATTTAATGTATGCATTTCTTACTCACTCTAAATAAAATTATGTTATTTGTCTAGTAAATTTTTTTTAATTGTCATGGGTGTTATTTTTTTTTCTTCACGCTGAGTCATTTAGTTCAATCTGGTTTAATATCTATATGTGTTTTTTTTATAAAGTTGGGTCATATGAACGAGTCATCCGAATGAATCTGATTCACTCATGCGGTTCAACCAAAAATCCAATGGTTCGGCCAACGATCCAATGACCTTGTTGAGTCGATGAAAGGTTTGCTTTTTAACACTATATATGCATAAGACAAATACACGTGTACAATAATACGCCGCCTCAAGGCTACGCACTCAAAGGAGCATGCCAACTTGCCTGCGTCGTGCCACACTGGTGCACGCCTCCTTGTCGGAATCACGCTACACGTGTCCTTTTCCGCTCCTAATCATACGCCGCATAACACAGAGACGGTTATGCCACGAGCGCGCCTTTATAAGGGTGAACTTGCTTCACCCTCAAGGTACACAACACTTTTCACAGCACTTCTTAGACTTTCTCTCTCAGTTTCATTACTGGCTTGATCGTCTGAGTGCTAACGTGTCTGCAGACACCTTTCGTTCAATAGTAGAAGACGCTTCGCCGCCGCACCGGAAGCCGTTACCGATCATTGGAGCATTCTCTACAACCGTTGCGACTAAACTGTTGCTACCGGACAAATCATTTGGCGCTAGAAGGAGGGGATCGATCGCTAAACCGCCACGGTCCAACGATCCTCCATTGTAACCGTGTTCGGTTACACGTTTCTCCATCGCAACGGTTATCACCTACCGCTCCTACCTTCGAAGTAATGGCCGGAACTCGCAGAAGAACCGTCGTAAGTCGCTCCGCCATCTCTCAATCACCGCGTTCGACGATCCAAATTCTCCAAAGTTGAACGATTCCGATCCTCAAACCTATGAATCCTAAGGGAAGCGATGATATCCTCGACACTGCAACTGGTGTTCGTGCTGCAACCGCCTGTGAATTGTGGAGTTAGGCTTTTTCTAGTTATTTTACTATGTATAAATAGTAGTTTTCCATAGGGAAAATGAGTCGCAAATCAATTATAGAAATTGTAAAACACTCGAAGTACCAGCGCGAGAGAAAAGAGTTATACGGAATGTATGTAACATGATTTGTCGAACTACCTTTACTCTAATGCAATGCAATTTACCTTTTCTTTAAGTTTATGCGTTTTAAACTTTTAGTCTTTTACTTGCATTTACTGCGTTTCTTCTTGTTTTATACTTTTTTCCGTCGAAAGACACCACGCAAATTCGTCTTGTTCATAAAGCAACCTATGAACTTAATGAACGCTCACTCTTTTTCTGTAAAAAAAGCTTTGCACAACATGTCCTAGGGTTTCTAGTTTGATCCTTCTTGTAATAACCAAAACCAACCCTTCTTGTTTACCAAAAACACTAGTAAACACCATGTCTCTTCCTTTTAGCTATGTGGTGTTTAGGAATCATGTGTGATAATTATTGTTGTTAGTTATACCTTTGGGTTTGTCTGTTATGTCTCGCATATGAAGATATTTGCTTGGGTTGATTAAATGTTAATGATATGTTTGAGTGACACATTCACGATTTTCAAAGAGAATGTGAGTCGTTTCATCCTAATCTCTCTCATTGGACCATCAGATGGTGGTGGGTGACTTAAATTATAACCTTTTTCTCTTCTCTTTGTAAATATGTTGAGAAAGAATCAACTTTGTTCCTAGATTAGTAGCTATTATAAGAACAAAGTTTCACACAGTTTTTTTTTTTATCACAACCATTGATTGCAGATCGGAAGATCCATATTACGTATTATCAAAAACAACTATAAATGATCTCAAACTTCAATTTCAGATCGCATGACTACGATGAGTAACAGCGTGACGCATGTACTGCGTCAAATCCAATTTCCTATTATAAGGTCATAACTTATATATGTTATGAAATGATATTTGTTCAACCATTTTAGAAAAAACTCTCTCTCTCTCTCACACACACACACACACACACACTCATTGTGCTGTTATTCTCTCTCTCTCTCTCTCTCTCTCTCTCTCTCTCTCTCACTTTAGTGTTTTTTAACAATAAAAAGAGAGAAGAAGAAGAAGGTTGTCTAAAAAGTTGTCACAAATGTAATTACTACTCGGGCGTGCATGATTCATAAACCAAACCAAACTCAACCAAATTTATGATTCGGTTTGGTTTCTAAAACTTTTTCAATAAAGACCGATTTTTTTGCAAAACCAATTCAAATTTGGTTCCGATGTAGTTTATATCTGGTTTCCGTTAAAAAAACCAGTTCATTTTCTCGAACCGAATTTAAAACCAAATTTTCATTTTCCCAAATCAACTAAACATGGTGATAAATTTATTTTTGTTGACAAACAACAATAAAATATAGCTATAACCATAACGTCTTTGCAAATCCATCTTTATTCACACAAACTAATTTCCGATCTCAGACACACGTCAACAATCGTTTACAAAATCTGTGAAATTCTTTGTAATCGAGATCGACATCAATTCATTCATAATCCCAAAAGTAGTTTCAAAAGAGACTATATGATCAATATCAACGCTAAAATCATAAACAAATTTGATTTTGCGATTTGTTCTCTAAATTGCGACGAGAGATTATCCCAAATTTGCGGGTCATAAGCATTTATTTTAGTTTTATTTTTTTATTTTTATGGTTAATATGAATTATATTTTAATATTAATAAGAAAAAGGTTTTAATATATATACAAAAACACTAGATGTAATTTTGCCTTAAATAAAATTAGTTTAGCTGTTATTTGCACCTCCTCTAGTTATAGAGGAGTGTTAACGTATGTCGCTCAAACACTTTTTTTTTCATACTCTACTTAATTGGTCCATATCATCAATATTTTAAACCTTTTATTTGGCTACTGGTTGTTTATATAATAACATTAAAAAAAATTATTTTATTGTTTAAGTTTGGATTTCACTTTATCGTCGTAAATGAAGAACTCCAATGAAAAAAGTACCAATTCAATGGTTTTTTTTCTCCATCTAACCACCACCTTCATCAATCATTGTCGTTAATCAAAATCACCATTAGCAACCATTAAACTTAATTTTGGAAGTAAATCTCCCCTGCACAGAATACCAGATCCACCGTAATCAAACCTCGTACTACCGCCATCATCTTAGTTCGTTCTCACTGGTAAACGCTACCGGCCCATCGCACACCGCTGCCTTCAAGTCATCCGGTCCAACCTTTTCATCGGCGGCGTCATGTGCGTATTGTGACCATAAACATGATCTCACACCTCTGTGTATGTCGCGAATCCCAATTTTTGACGACCTAACATCGCAACCGCCCCACCCTCAAAAGGCATCCATTGAATCAGTGGCACCATGGAAGGGAAGAGACAGTGTTACTATCAACGAACGTAACAGTGGGTTCAACATGTAAAAGATTATTTATTTATTTATAAAAGGCTAAACTGCACTTTTATCCCCCTAAGTTTCAAAATATTGCGATTTTGGCCCCCTATTAAAAAAATGAAAATTTTGTCAATATCTTTGTTGGAACAAAATGTGTTTAACATTACCACCTTTAAATTTTGATGATAACAAGGTATTAAACTGTCAATTGAATATGCTAATATTTGTTCAACTGTGCAGGACCATAGACAAAGAATTTATAAGTCTTAAATTCAAGTATTGGTTCTGAAAGAACAAAAGAGAGCAATTGAATGTATAAAGGAAGCTTATGTTGCAAGACAGAGTCTAAAGACAACAAGAGTCTGAAGACCATCAGAAGCTGACGTCATCAGAGAGTCTGAAGATCCTCAGAAGCTAAAGTTCATCAGAGTCTGAAGACTGGAAGCTGCAATTAGTTAAAAGTTGTTATTCTAAAGACACATCATTGCAAAAGGAATAGAAGCCTGGAGCAACGACTATTTTAGAGGAATTAGAAAGCATTGGATGCTTATCCACTAAAAAGCGCAGGAAACATGACATAATGCAATTGTACAACCACTACTCTACTACTTCACTCTTCATGTCTGTAGTAGTACAAGATAACAATTGTGTTTACGTTGGTTATTCTCTATTCAAGGAATGAATTTGAAATTGTTCCCTCCTTGGACAATAACCATATCAAGCAACAAATCATTGGTGATGATCAAGCTTCAACAACGACTCTTTTTGATGTGCTGACAATCAACATCTCTTTCACACCTCTATATAAAGGAGTGAAGACTTTAAGATTAAAAGAGAGACTCAAGAACAATTTACAAGTGCCAAAATCTGCTGAATTGCTTTCACATTAAAGTTCACTTAGAATTTCTTAACAACTTTCATATCTTATAAATTCTAAAGTCTTAAAGAGTCTGTATCTGATTTGTATTGTGAACACCACTGATTGTATATCAAGTGTTCAAACCTCAAACAATTTTCTGTGTAATTCTGTTTCATTAGAAGTCCCTTGCTTTTGTGCTTGAGCATATGAATTTTCTTGCGTGTGTGCTTGAGCATAGGAAACCTCTTGCTTTTGTGCTTGAGTAGTTTGAAGTCTCTTGCTTTTGTGCTTGAGCAACTGTAATCAGATATTGTTTTTAGTGAACTATCCTTAGAAGTGCAAGGGGGATAGAACTACTTCCGGATTGTGGAAGGAACATGTATAATTGCTTTGTGTCTTTCTCTTCTCTCTCTCTCTCTCTACATTATCCGCTACACAAGACTCTGAACTCTGTTCAAGACTCTGAACTCTATCAGACTATGAACATTAGACTTAGTTTTAAAAAGAAGAATAAGCTAACACAATTCAACCTCCCTTCTTGTGTTTTTCTCACCTTCAATCCTTAGGGAAATATGCTCTTTTGACCCTTTAACTTTATGGAAATATGCTCTTTTAACCCTCTATTTTTAGGAAAATAAGTTCTTTTGACCCTTTATCTTTACAAAAAAATTGCAATTTTGGCCCCTTGGTTTGAGACACATTGCGTCTTCTCATTAGCTTTGCAACATTTTATAAAATTAAGAGGTAAAATTTTTATTTTTGTAATCGGGGACCAAAATCGCAATATTTTGAAACTTAGAGGTGAAAAATGCAGTTAAGCTTTTATAAAATTAAAATACATAATTTTGTCTAACCTGTTAAACCAGTGAACAGGTAAAAGGGGGAAACGAATTGATGATGTGGCACAATATAAAAGCGGATGTTGAGAGGCGAGTGCCCAGGCAAGTGTATTTAGCATTTCCCCTAGTTAAATAAAAAAAAAGAGTATAAACCCTTTTGCGGTTAAGTCGCCGGCACTCTAAACCCTTCCTTGCATTGCGCGCGGCCGCCGTTGGCAGGTTGCGGTTAAGTCATCGCCCGTATCGTCTCCTTCACACCGCACACTCTCCATTTCCAGGTAACTTAAACCCACAACCATTTTTCTATTTTCATTTTCGAGTCTCCACATATAACTTGATTCATCCTATTTTACTTTCGTTGTCTTTTTAATAGAAAAATTGGTACTAATTTGTTGTTGATATGACTATGTTTGACCGTTGTTGTTATTGCTCTTGATATGCCCAAATGAGCCAAATTGTTTTGTTCATTGTGCAATTCAATGATTATCATTTCACTTTTTATATCATAACATGAAGAGCTACGTTGAAAAAAGGGTTATGAGTCGAAGACTAGCGATAAAGATGTGCATGTATGTGAGTTTTAATTTGTATAGAGACATAAAGAGTCACAATAACTTTTAAATGAGAAAGTCAAATGATATTATGAATGATGATGAAAGGGAATTTTTGAATTTCAAATGAATGGATGATGATTATGATAAGAGTTTTGGAGTATTTAATTGCTTTTAAATGAGAAAGTCAAACGATATTATGAATGATGATGTGAGGGAATTTTTGAATTTCAAATGAATTGATTATGATTAGGAGTATTTCATTGCATTTAAATGAGAAAGTCAAACGATATTATGAATGGTGATGGAAGAATTTTTTTGAATTTCAAATGAATGGATGATGATTAGGATAAGAGTTTAGGAGTATTTAATTGCTTTTAAATGAGAAAGTCAAACGCTATTATGAATGATGATGGGAGAGAATTTTGGAATTTCAAATGAATGGATGATGATTAAGATAAAAGTTAAAGAGTATTTGATGCGCGACAAAGGGAGGGAAAAAATTAGGATAAAATTAAAGTTAAGGTTAGTTAGACAGATTAAGCTTTAATAATAAGAGATAAGAGATTTGCACCACCTATAGACGCCAGATCCTCTGGTGGCTTCTCGGTGGTCTTGTGCATGGTTTCCATATCTGGTTTGTATAGACTGGATCTGTTTTTGTAAAACTGTCGGCGCCGCAGCGATGGTCAGTTCTCTTGGTTTTGCTTTAAAACCTGTTGGGTTGGTTCCATTCTTAATAGGTATGTCGCTCCTATGGTGGTGGGTGTCTGTGTTGTTTTCACGATTTAGTTTTGCACCTACCACTTAAAGGATTGGACTGCTTTGGGTTGTTACCGTATAAAAAAACTGATTTGGTCTCCGGATCGATTTTGGATTATGTGGCTAGAAATGGTCGTGAATTTGCGTGGTTTGTCACAGTAAATTGTGGGTGTGCGATATTTGTCTCCATGTTGGCGGTTGAGTTCATATGTCATCCTTAATATGTCTCGGCTGTGTTTGTATATTCACTTGATGTGGGCCAGAAATGGCTAATTAATCAGTTGGTGCACGTGAATTCGTTAATTACCGTGTTGGCGATCAAATCCACCCCCATTTTCAAGCATTTGTCTGTTGTACTGTATGGACTCGAAAGAGTCGTCAAAACTTGTTGTCTTTGTTATAGGAAGTTGATGGTACGTGATCTGATTTCGTGTTGACGATTGGTTCATTTGCCAAACTTTAGACCCGAACTTAATTGTTAGAAATGTTTAAGGTTGGATCCACTTTGTGAATTTTTTATTTTTAGGTTGTGCCCGTTAGGGTTGTTGACTGGGTCAGGTTTTATGCCCCCAATTTTTCCTTTTTTTAAATAATATATATGAGCAATTAACAACAGATTAGAGTAGGGTATCAACTTAGTTGGACACTATTCTTTTTGATGTCATTTTGCTCTTGGCGAATAAAAAAATAATAACATTAAAAAAAATAATTTTATTGTTTAAGTTTGGATTTCACTTTATCGTCGTAAGTGAAGAACTCGAGTGAAAAACCAATACCAATTCAATGGTTTTTTTTAATCCATCTAACCACCATCTTCATCAATCATTGTCGTTAATCAAATCACCAGTAAACTTAATTTTGGCAATCAATCTCCCTTGAACGTAACACCAGATCCACCGTAATCAAACCTCGTATTACTGCCATCATCTTCTTTCGTTCTCAGTCGTAAATGCTATCGGCCCACCGCGCACTGCCACTAGGTCCGTTTCTGAGATTTTGATGGCTTAGGGCGAACCTACAATTTGGGTCCTAACCTAAGAAATGCTCTTCTCCCATTTAGAATTGTCCATTCCTATAAAAAATCCGAACGTGAGTTAACTCACACAGGTGTATTTTCAACGTGAGTTATGCATTTTTTAACGTGAGTTAACTCACGTAGCACATGAATGAGCAAAAACAAATGAGAGAATAACAATTCTCAAACATTAAAACTAAGCAACATATTTTAGGACCTAATAGACCTCTAAAAAAAATTGGGACGTAAATTCCATACTTATTATTTTTTTTGGGCCTAGGACGGTCGCCCTACCTTAGATACGGCCCTGACCGCCTTCACGTCATCTAGTCCAACCTTTTCAACGGCGGGTCATATGCGTATTGTGACCATAAACATGATCTCACACCTCTGTGTATGTCGCGAATAGCAATTTTCGTCGACCTAGCATTACAACCGCCCCACCCCGAAAAGGCATCCATTGAATTGGTGACACCACAGAAAGAGACAGTGTTACTGGCAACGAACGTAACAGTGGGTTCAACATGTAAAGGATTATTTATTTAAGGAGAATGCTAACTAGTGCCCTAAGGGAAATGGTTAAGCATCTAAAACAAGTAAGTTTTCATAAGAAAATTTTGTAATCATTACTTTATCAAAAGTAACATCTTATATTTACAAGACACATTTTCTATTTGTAGATTCTTTAACCATTGCCCTGAGGGCAATGGTTAGCAAAACCCTTTATTTAATTTATGGGAAATGCTAAATAATGTCTTAGGGTATGGGTTAAGAGAATATAAATAGAAATAATTTGTTGAAAAATGGTGAAAAATGTTGAATTCAACTTTCTAAAAGTCAAAAAGTTGTAATTTCCAATGCAAAACTACTTACTCCCTACGTCTCTAAATAACAGTCGTTTAAGGTTTATGCACGATTATTATGGAAATGATTAATTGTGTTGATTTTAATGGTAGAATTAATATCATTTACTAAAACACCCTTATTAATTGAAGTTAGTGGAGTATTTAAGTTTGCTGAAACTCAATAAATAAGGTGTAATAATGGAAAAAATTAATATACGCTGCACTGGTATTCTAAAGTGACAATTATTTTAAGAAAAAGAGAAAATAGTAAAGAGACAATTATTATGAGACGGATGAAGTATTATTTATAAAAAGCAGTAAAACCCATAATTTATTTATAAAATTAAAATACATAATTTTGCTGAAACGGGGTGAAACGAAACGATGACGTGGCACAGTATAAAAATGGGTGTTGAGAGGCGAGTGTGTATTTAGCATTCCCTTGGTTAAATTAAAAAAAGAAAAGAAAAAAGAGTATAAACCCTTTTGCGGTTAAGTCGCCGGTAAACTCTAAACCCTTCCTTGCATTGCACGCGGCCGCCGGTGGCAGTTGCGGTTAAGTCATCGCCATTTTGCTGTGGTAGTCTGACTGCTAACCCTCTCCCCGTCTCGTGTCGTCTCCTTCACACCGCACACTCTCCATTTTCAGGTAACTTAAACCCATCACCATTTTTTCTATTTTCATTTTCGAGTCTTCACATATAACTCGATTCATCCTATTTTACTTTCGTTGTCTCTCATTTTGAATACAAAAATTGGTACTAATTTGTTGTTATTGTTGTTGATATGACTCTGTTTGACCGTTGTTGTTGTTATATGCCCAAATGAGCCAAATTATTTGGTTCATTGTGTAATTCAATCTATGAAGCACTTATACGGACACCACCGGACACGATACAGGCACTGACACGCTGACACAACTAATAATTTGAAAATATGACATAATTCAGTGTAATTACATGTGTCGGTGTCGGAGTAGTGTCCGTGCATGATTATTATTTCACTTTTCATATCATATACTCCGTTGAGTAAAAGATGGTAATTTGGGCATGTGGGGGTTGTCCCTATATATAACCACATTTTGCTTTTTTCACTCTTGTTAAGAAAAGTTGGTCGTGTAGTTACAGATCACATACTCCGTTGTAATGGCGTTGGATAAGGAAAAGCTTGAAGAAGAATCCACAATTCATCGTTTCTACAAGATTATTCTTGCTTGGGATTACGTTACTCTAGAAGCCGAGGCAATTCATTCTCCATTTCTTTTCTTTTTTCCATTCCCAAATTCATATCTTTTGCTCACATTTTGTGTGTTTGTGTGTGTTTCAGAATAAGAAAAGAAACAATAGGAAAGCTACTACTTCCAAACTCGCTATGGTCAAGAATCAATACAAAGATGTTCAAGATTATGAGAACACTTATGAGCCGCTCATTCTTGAAGAAGCCAAATCACAAATCATTCGTGGCAATGAAGATGAAGGTATTTTTTTTTTCTTTTACTTTTTACTAATTAGTAATACTTAGTTTGTTCAAATTCCCAATGACATAAATCAATGTAATTTTAGTTTATATGTGTCTGTGTCATGTCGGGCACGATACATATCCTATATCGGGATACACCTAATAGGAGGAGTATCTGTGCTTCATACACGCTTATGTATTAGCTTGTATAAGATGTTTTTGTAGCAAAAGATAAATTAACGTTAAATTGTTTTTGTATATGCTATAAGTTGATTTTATAAGCTATACAACAACAACGACAACAAACCAAGCCTTATACCACTGAGTGGGGTCGGCTACATGAATCAAATTGTGCCAGAGAGTTCTATCATAAATCTTATTTCAATCCAACTCGTTAACCTCTGAATATTTCTTACTAGTTTCTCGTATAGTTTTTTATAAGCTATGTTGGAGAACTTATGACAATAAGTTGAAAAAGCTTATGAAAACATTCATAAGCTGTTTTCATAAGTTCTCCCTAACAGTCTAACCAGTGTTGTTAAATATCCAGTATATCGGTGCTGTACCACTATTCTGTGTCGGAATTCAGGGTACCCAATACGATTAAGCAACTTTGATATTTCCGAAATATCGGCGAGATTTCAAAAGTCTGGTATATCAGTCATGATGCGCATATCGGAATTCTGCAATTTTAGTGTGTATGTTTTATGATAAAGCCCAAAATTATATTTTATTGGAAACTGATGGGTCGGTCAAATGGGTAGCCCCAATATGATGATCCTGTCTTAGTAGAATCGGAAGTAGAGTTTGTGGACATTGATTCAGATGATTCAATAGAAGAAGTTGAAGGATGTGCCTCACTATCTGAAAATGAGGA